>Ga0209757_10000279_pt1 | contig 12614 bp, 10 predicted proteins | sample ETNvirome_6_1000_FD_185472 | JGI IMG/M metagenome (GOLD analysis project Ga0209757, IMG submission 185472) | Marine viral communities from the Pacific Ocean - ETNP_6_1000 (SPAdes) (version 2) | ecosystem: Environmental > Aquatic > Marine > Oceanic | place: Pacific Ocean | collected 2013-06-19 | reverse complement strand
TTTTGATGTTGCAACTTTCCATTGACATATGCTTTAAATGTACCTACATTGTTAGCATAACCTTGGAGTGATGCACTCACTTCAAATGTCCATACACAATGGAATGTTTCATTACCAACAGCATTGGCTGCACCCCACATTGCAGTTCCTGGTGTTTCGACATTTGATCCGAGACTACCATAGTACACCCCAAGCTTGTCTCTCAATACCAATGTTCCATCACCAGCTATCCATAATCCATTTGGTGCATTATTACCCTGGCCTCCAACAGCCGTTGCAATTTTTCCAGAACCAGATGCCGGCTTTAACAACATTGCGACACTGAAATTTGATGCTTGGTTTTTTGCTGTATCATAACAATCCACTCTATCGATAGAAACATATTCGCCTCCTTTACTATAATCAGGTGGATCTGATAAACAATCAAATTGTAACGCTTGGCCGGTCCAATAATTATGAGTTATTGTTTCGAATCTCGAAGATGCAGGATCGTTTGTAGTTATTGTTCCATTTTCGGCTACAGATTTATATCCTGCGGAATGCCCGTAATTGGTTGTACTATCAAGTAACTTATTTCCATGCCATGCATCTAATTTATAAAAACGAGCAGCTTTGTCCTTAGGAGTATAATGAGATATTTTTCTTTTATATATATCAGATTTTCGTTGTTCTAAAATTACTGCTTGAAATGCAGATGATGCAGTAACTCCTCTATCATAAGTTACATCTGTTAAATTTGATCCATTTCCAGTACCTAGATGATACTCTGTTACAACCACCGGTGCTTCCATGCTTCTATTACTTGCAGAAAATATAGTACCTCTAACAGTTTGTTTATGGTGCCAACTTTCTAATTTATAATTTGATGGAACAATTGATGATGAATATGTTACTCCAATTGATGATAAATAAATAGTATCTAATTGCCTAGATGCACCTTTATGTGATATTATATATGTTGATGATGAAATATCAGGTTCTGCAAGTTTTATATCAGCTTTTTGTAATGAACCTGTAGCTATTTGGAATATAGTTGAGCCTGTTATTCCTGGATGCATTGTATTATCAATTGAAGCTGTATAAGTTGGTACTGATGCTGTTACTACTCTTTCTATTCCTAATAATGCATTTAATGGTAATAAAGATGATGTTACATTACGTGGATCATTTAATGATGCTGTGTAATCAGCTCGTTCTGCGTTAAGATCTGAAGTGGCTAATGTTATTCGTTGTTCCCATGCAGGCTCAGTTTTTATTGGCTGTTCTGCAAGTTGTACTTTTGCTCTTTCTAGTACATGGGGTTCAACTAATAATCCCATTGCTTCATCTGCCCTTGCAGGAATTAATTGTTTTATTTGAGTAAATAAAGAGAAATCAAATAAAGAAAATATTTTAATATACGCATTAATATCATTTCTATTTGTATACTTTTTCCAATACTGTTGAGATATTCTTGTTAGGTCTGGATATTCAATATTAAATTCATCAGCTGGATTTCCGAAGTAATTATCTAATGAAACTGCTCCGATCTGATTATATATATCTTTATTTACTTGGTCTGCAGAAGAATAAAATAGTCCTAATCGATTTGAATCTAATGATGCATAATCATAACGACTTCTTTCTGCCATTGTCATAGGATCTAGATTTCCTACTAATTTCTGATCTTCAATCCTGATCTTCATTGAATTAGTATTTGTTCCTCCAATACTTGGTGCATCTATATAATATGTTTCTACTAGTCTTTGATAATTACCCCTTTGTGTATTAGTTGGAGTATTAAATCCAGATGCTGTTGCATATGTATTATATCCATCTCCGTACGGAAGAGAAACATCAGATCTACTTTGATTTGGATTACTCGATGATATTATATAATTAGCTACTACCGAATGGTCAACTGCAATTGTATCAGAACCTAATGGATAATGTGTTATTAATGTATCATATGAAGAAGTTGGAGATAATGTACCTACATATGATGTTGGATTAAGAGTATGTACATCAAATGTTGGTTTATCTATTTCTTCCGTCCATTCACGGTATTCTTGTAATGATCCGGAAAATACTCCTGGCATTGTTCCTGGGTTACCTGGTGAGTTATTCGTAACTACAAATGAACTACCACTTGTAGTAGGAACTCCAAATGATGCTGAAAGTGCTGCATTAATATTACCAGAAAGGCCGGTGCTAGAACCTGATGCTCCTCCTAGTACAATCCAATAATCTGAAGATCCATACCAATTCGCAAAGCTACTTGTTGTTGTCGGTGTTAATGATAGACTCGCTGAATGAACTATCTTTCCTTTAATATAATCGGCTGCTCTTTGTACTTGTAATGTATATGTGGTATCTGTATTTGCTGTGGAATTACTTGTTATTGCACCACCATATCCTATTTGTAAATTCCAAAAATCTCCGTCGTATATTGGGGCCCATGCTGTACTAGATGCTGATGCTCCGTCGGTGGCCGTGGTGCCACTACCTAAACTAAAATGTACTCTACCGTATTTACCCGACCCTGAATATGATGCTGTATGTTGTAATGCTATCTGCCATTTTGTAGCTCCTAAAGTTGTAGTACCAGGTCCTGTCCATGCATTCGTCATCAGAAGCATACTCGAGGTCATTCCTGGTTTAAATCTTAATTGGTATGTCTGTGTTGGTAATTCGGCTGTTGTACCATGTACACTTGATATTCCTGTAGTTCGATCATTTGAAACTTTTATAAAAGCTCCTGGGTTAATCTGTAATGCGTAACTAAATTTATCTTCAATAAGATCTGGTTCTTGCTCTGGAGCTTTTGGTCCTCCGTATTCACGTATAGATAATAATGTTTTTGGAATACCATATGTATTCATTAATGCATGAACACTTCTTTTTGTACCTTTTGTCTTTAGAATATAAGGTAAGTTATTAATAATCCTTCTCCAAATCTCATGAGAGATATCTTCAGAAGACTTACTTGACATTGAACCTGTTGACTGATATGATCCTGAAACTGTTTTACCTAATTTATATTGCCATAATGATTCGGCTTGATTTCCATTAGCTAAATGCCACCCCATTGATTTTGCAACATCATATAATAATTCGCCAGGTACTCCTAATTTAGGATGTTCTTCTGTTCTATGAAATCTAGTTAATTCATTTATATATGAATATAAAATATCATAATGGTGTCCTATCATATTTACAAATAATACATATTGGTCATTATTTGTATCACGAGATATATTTTCTGGTACTGTATTTACTAATGAATCTTCGTTTTCTAAATCATATAATGATCCTGATGCAATAAATCCATCTAACCAACATTCTCCATAACTTGATGTTGAATGATGTAATTTCCAATCTCCATTTTCTATATACTTAGGATATGGAGATAATGAATAATCTTCTGCATATAATGTTGAGCCTGTTACACCATGTGTAAATAAACTAGCCGTTGATTCATTATATGCCCATCTTTCAAATGCATCAAATCCACCTACAACTTCATTTTTACGTTTAGTGTTAATTGCTTCATTGCCTTTCAATGTACCTGTATCAGATCCTGATGCATCGGCTAGTATTCCTAGTTGTTCATCATAATACTCAATTAACTGTAACTTATATTTAAAGTTCTTTAATCGTTCTTCTGCAGAACTATATTTAACAAAGTTATCAAATTTACTATAATCAACATTAAGATTAATACCAGATAAAGATCCACTAAAATATCTATCTACAATTTGTTGAGTTGTTGATGTTGTTGTATCAAGTAGGTCATTCCATGTCTGAAAATCTGTTTCGGTTTTCATTGCATAGCTATGATCTATTTCAAAATTTGGTCCTTTGATTGGAGTAAATTTATCTTTTACAACTTCTGGATAAACGTTAACTGATTCTATATGTGGTCGCTTATCTTCTTGGGCTATCCATGCTCTTTGTTTTTCGACAATATCAGTTGGTAGTGCATCATATAATTTTAAGTATATATTCTGGCCTTTACCTAGTACTGATTCTCCAAGTTCTTCATTTGATGTTATACCACCTATACGAGCATTAACAATTTTGAATATATTATTACTACCTAAATTTAAAATAAGATTGCTACATCCTTTATTATATTTCTTATTCGTATATCGTTTGAATTGGTTATATTGATTACCTAAATTTATTCGTATATCATCATCAGGTACAATTTCTGTTGATAATGCATCTGCTAATGTTAACCATACCTCTTTTCTATTAGGAGATATTTCTTTAATAAAAATGGATCTATTTTCTGTATTTCCTAATAGGTTCTTAATAAAATTAAATACTATTTTATAAGATCCTCTTTCAATACCAACCTCATCAAGTTCTTTTAATAAATCTAATTGTAAGAATCTTCTTCTTGCTGGAACATCAGGTATTTCTGCACTTTCAATTCTATGATCTCCTGCAAGCCAATCACCATCAGGTGTATATACATGCATCTCAACTGCATAATCAATTGTTTGGTCTTTTGGATCTTCATATGCACGAGATTTGGTAGTAAGTAATAAACTATAGTCTTCAGGCTTCCATCTAAATCCTTCTATTGAGGCCTTTGATGTAATTATATCCGCACTATTTTTATATTGTTTTAATGACATATCTATTTACTTTTAAGTGCAAAATGTTCAAACTCTAAATCAACTACTCTACGTAATGATTGTAACTGTACCCGTTCTGTAGTTAAGGATATATCAAGTAATTTTCTTGGAGACTTAGCTGGTAGCTCTATTGTTCCAAATTGATTTCTATCTACCTTACCTTCTACATCTTTAATTTGTTTATCTGTTGGTTCTGAAACATCAACCACGCTATTAGCTCTAGGAATATCTTCATCGAATCTATCCAGACCATTAATTTCTTTTTGTAGTTCTAATGCTATATCCAATTGGTCTTGAGGGACCCCTTGTACATTACGTAAGTTTTGTCTTTTTAAATGCGCCTTTCTTCCCATATTATCTCACCACTTTAAAGTAATATCCATTATCATGATATCTAGTATTATCACCTCCATCATGTACAGTTTTTATTACAAATCTATACGTCCTTTCTGGCAATAATGTATTTAATCTTACATTAAAATAATTACCATTTGTATCACATGATATTTTAGTAAATGCATTAGAAAATGGAATTATTGTTTCTTCTGTATAAGCATCTTTTATTGAATAATAAGATGATGTTGGTAAATGGTCTACCTTATTATAAAATGATGCTGTTGAATATGTTTTTGTTGGATATGTTTTACGTCCTACAATTCTAAGTTTAGTTCGTGTCTTTTCTTTATATTCAGATTTTAAATTTTTAAAATACAATGTAATGTTATCATCTGATAATTCATTAAATGAACCTGTTCCAGAAAAATTACTATCATCCCATGCAACTTCTATTCTTGGAGCATATATTGTATGAGTATCTATACCAAAGAAATTTAAAACACCATATACAGTACTATCTCGTTCGTCAATTGTTGGACGTTTTAAAATTAATCCATTATTAGGAATAATATTCTTGAACCAGTCTTGAACGATGCTAGTAATATTCATTCTTAAATCTGGGGATTCGTAATTAAATGACGCTGTTGCAATTGAACCTGTATACCATGTTGCTCCACCAGCCTCTGTTGTTCCGCCCGCTCCTCCTTTATTAATTTGAGAACCAGATGCCCATTCTAAACTTCCTTTTTTATACTTCCATGATGCTCCTTTTGTTGCAATTGGTACATCATCAAAATACCCAGTTCCATTATCCCATGATTCGGATACAGGAAAGGCTATTATTGAATATGATATTGGTAAACTAGATGCATCCGCGGATTTTAAGTTTAAGAAATATGAGCTACTATTAGCAGCTATTCCAGGCACAGGTATCTCTCCTGATACTATGGAATTTGATATTTCGGTTAGTTGTGATGCAAAATCTAATAATATACGAGTATTATATGTATTTGATTGATAGAATCCATTTAATAATGATCCTGACGCGATTTTTGCTAGTGTTAGTATTTGATCAATACCTGTATTTTGTGTTGGGTATTTTTCATGTAATGTAGTATCTCGGTCTGTATATATGTTATAAAACATGTCTTATTCCTCTAAAATGTTACGGTTCTTCCTTTAATATCTTTATTAGGATATTTTATCTCAAATATACAAGGATCTAATGATGGATAAACTATTCCATTTTTAGTTGCTGCGTCTATATCATATACATGTCCTGAATATCCTTCGTTTGTATCATATTTATTTATAACCTTTATGTCTACAACTGATTGTACTCCTTCTACTTTATCCATTTCTGAGTATATATTTGATATCATAATAGGCTCGTTTATACTCATCTTATCATTATCAAAACGAGTTTTAATATAATCTATACATCTTAAGATTACTTCATTGGCATTATAACTAGGCCTAGGTATTATTTCAAATTCAAGTCCTATATTAACAACAAATGCAGATTTAATATTTACTGCATCTGTCATCATTCTGAATTGTGATAAATATGTTCTTAAATTTTCTTTTATTGCTGAATTTGGTGGTATAAAGCTTTTATTAAAATCATATGATAATGTATATAAGTTTAATGCTAATGGATTAGGTATACGATTATAAGGATCGGATGTATCTATTTGGTTATCTTGTAATATATAAGCTTTTGAAACCGAACCATATTTTGCTGGCATTGCATAACATCTAACAATATAATCTTCTTTAGTAATTGAACGATTTTGTGCTGCAAAATTGGCCATTGCTTCTTGTCGTATATTTTCAAGGTTGTTTGCAGCTTTACCACCAGTTGCTGGTTGTGGGTTATTAAATTGTAGAGAGTCTTGTGCTTGTTTTAATACTGTACCAGATAGTGGTTCGGTTGCATCTTCAAATTCAACTATCCCTTTAGTTGTAATAGTATTTGCAGCTACATTATCTTTTACTCCACCACCTACAGAATATTTTACTGTTAACGTTACATCACTTGGTGCTAATCCATATGTACTTGTATATAAAAAGTTAGTAGGATCTAAACTAGAATCTATAGTTCTTTTTAAATAGTTTAATCCCATTCCTACATTTTTTGGGTTTGGTATTATTTCTTCATCAGCATCTGAACTTATTCCTGAACCAAATTGAATTTCTGTTCTATCATCTTCTCTTAATCTAGTTACATATCTACGGGCCGTTTTTTGTAATTTTAGTATATACGGTACTGTGCCTTCATGGGTTGATAGGTCAGGATCATTAAATGGAATGTTTCTAATTGGGTCCATTATAGTATCTTGTGCTAGATAATCTACTTCATACCACTTTCTATTATTCTCATCTTTAATTTCAACAACTTCTAATACATTTATATCTTCCTTCGGTAGTACTATTTTATCGTATACTTTTGGATCTCCAAATGGGAAATCTATAGATTTCAGTTTACCTGATACTGCATCTACTGATTTTTTAAGTAAATAATATGTAACATTACCTGTATCATCAATTTCATAAACTGTTACAGATGTTGTATCTACTGAACTAGTAAATTTAAAATCGACAGAATCTAATGTTCTAAATGTTACTTCATTATCAGTAGATATTGTTGCATTAGATTTTACTGTTAATGCATATCTCATATCTGGCTTTGCATTTGTACCTGTACCGATTGCTGGTACTAATTGGTATGTATCTAATTTAACAATTGCAGGTGTTACTGTCTTTGGTTTTAATCCACTCATTGCAGATAGTTGATATAAGTTATATCTTTCTTCTGCAGTTGTTACTAATGATTCTCTAGCCTGGGCATCTGTGTAAAATGACAATACGTCTCCTACATATGCAGACATTTCAAGGAACATCATTCCTGGGGATGATTCATTAAAATCGTTATATGTATTTGGAAAATACGATTTTGTGAAATTTACTAAATTTCTTCGAAATTGTGCAAAATCTTTATTTAAATATTTTACATCTTTTTTTATTAAGTCCGCCATATTACTCTACCTTTACAATATACTGGTATTTAATTCAACACCATTTTCGTCCAACAATATTTTAATTACTTGGTTTGCTCCATTCTCAGTTACTCTAAATCGCAATGAAATGTTTAATATATGTTGATCAATCATACGTTCTACATTAATATCATCAATAATAATATAAGGTAACCAAAGAGCAATGTCTTCATTTAATCCTTCTTCAATTGATGTTTCTAAATCCTCAGTACTATGTTCAAATAAACTATCAATTATCTGAGTACCAAAATCGGGTTGCATGAATCTCTCACCCTTCCTTGTTAGCAATAAATTTTTTAAATTTGATACTGCTTGTTCTTCTGTGCTATATGATTGAGCAAATACAGATGCACCACCAATTGACCCTGATGCATAATGCTGGTTATATGTACGGCCTGGAGCATTTCCATTAAATGGTAATAATACTCCTACTGCAACATCAGGTTTAAAGTCTAATGGGTGGTATGTATACTCTTTTTGAGCCATTATCTACCACCTTTCTTTTTATCAATTGCTTTCATCACTGCTGAATAATCTTTTGTTAATGCTGATGTTATATGGTCTGGTAATGATTCTTTGTTTACCACATTACCATTAACATCTGCAGATGGTATTGTATCTATTCTAGATGAAAAATTGGATACATCATTTGTTGTCCAATCTTCTTGTCCTGCTAATGGACCTTCATGCATATTTCCAAAATCACCAGTTGCAGCTGTTTCATTTAAAATATCATCTAACATTTTATTTTTAGAAAACTTCCTTTTCTTACGAGCTTTTATCTCATAAGGGTTTTCTTGTTGTTCTACCATTGATTGTAATGATAGACCATGGTTGATAACCTTTTTATGTGAAACTGTTTGTTCACCTAAAATATCTTTAACTGCAGTCCGAACTTCTTCTCGAACTACTTTACGTAAAATTTTTACAAAACTTTTTGTGTCCATAGTATACTCCTATCTATTGTTATTTAATATAAATATCCAGGTATACTAAATGTTGTGGGTTTTTTACGAGATTGCTCCTATTCCTGTACCAGCTCCTCCTGTTGTTGCGACAGCTGTATTAACAATACCAGATTTAATATATTTATCTATTGCAATTGCTAATCCTTTTGCAAGAATAGCTTCTGAATGTGCTTGTGATTTTCCTTTTTTAGATGCCTTCAAAGCTTTTATGATATTCTTTTCTAATTTTGGTGGTACCAATGCCATATTTTTTCTCCTATTGTTTTAATGCGGCCATTCTGCTGGCCAATGTGGCTACGGCGCCGGCTTCTGGATTAGCTAATGTAGGTCCATTACCGATACCTGGTGTAGTTGGATATGCAGATTGGCCTCCTGTAATTTTTTGCATTATTTTTAAAAATTCATCCATTATTGTTAATACTTCATTCATGTCGGCTGCCCAATCTGGGGTAGCTACTTGTACAGATCGTTTTGCTGATAATATTAAATATTCTTTCTTGGCGTTAAATACTAATCTATCTGATGAGATAACAACTTGACTACTATCAGCTTTATTTGACCTCGGAACACCTGTTCCTAAATTTGGCTGAGCTGTTTCAAATGTTTTTAATTTTTGTCCTGAGGTCATACATATTGTAGCTAAATCATCTTTGAAGCTTTCTTTAGTATATTTATTTGGACCGAATAATGGTTTGTGGCCATTTGTAATAAAAGTAATTGGAGAGCCTGCTCCAAATACGCCTCCTTCCCAATCTGCACAAGCCTTTATCTCATAAACATCCTTTCCTATTAATGCATCTGGATGTTGGCTATCTTCTACAGTTGAACCAAATCTTATTGTTTGTCCCCAACGGCCTTCTAGAATAGTATCTCCTTCATATGGCTGTACAGGTTTTATTGTTTCACGTTCTTGAAATGTTTCTCCCATGAACGGATCTAATGCGGTTTCTTTTTGTGGATTTCCTAATGAGTTCAAAAATTCACCTAACATACCAACTGGTGCGTTTTTACCTTTTAGAAATGTTTGAGGTAGTATACCTAAGTTTAAATTATCTTGTACATTACATGATGTTAAGTAATATGCTCTTTGTGGATTATCTCCAGGATCGGCTGACCATGAAGGTCCTCTAAATGTAAAAACATGTTCACCTATTAATGGAATACGTTTGATTGGACCTAATGGTATTGCCCATTCATCTTTAGAATTCTTATTTCCACCAGATGATCTGACTTTTACTGACCCTAGTGGTATTCTTACACCTTCTTCATCTTTAGGTTCAGAAATATAAGCACTAACGGTATCTATTACTTCTAAAATTTTAGCCATTATTCACTCCCTAAGGTAATTTCGTCTTGTTCTTTATGAATAGCATCTAATTCCTGTTGTGCTGTTTCTAATAAACGTGCTTTTTCTGCTTCAGTCATTCCATATTCATCTCCACCATCTTTAGTACCAGATCCAACTAACCGTTGTACTACTGCAGCTAATTTAACTAAATGTTCATCATTCTTAACTGATACATCTAGGTATTCTTTTATTAGCGGTACAATTACAGTTGCATCACCTATATTCTTGATCAATGGTTGTAGTTCTTGTATTAATGTATTTATCTGTCTATCTTTCTTTTTAGAATTCTGATAGATATCTTTCATTAAATCTGAAAATGATGTTCCTTTAAATAATTCAAATTTTTCGTGCATGTCTAAACCCTTTATTATAAATATAAGGACTTATGATTTTGGTATTAGGAAATGGCCTGTTCTTTGGTATTCTTTAAACATTGACCCAAAATCTTTTTTAAGTCTATTAACAACCTTAGTAATATTTTGGGTTTTAAGGCCTGTTCTTTCTCTTATTAGTATATAAAGAGCTTTTTTGTTAAAGTTTTCTATATTTTGTCTAATACGGAATAACTCTAATAATGAATCTGCTACTATAATGTCACGTTTATTTGTAAAAAGCTTATTTAGATTATCATCATAATATTTAACAAATTGATCTGTAAAATCTCTTAGTACTTCTTGATAATCAGAATATGAAGCTTCTCCGCCTAAATCACGTTGATCATCAATAGATGATATTTCGGCTTTTTGTTTCATTTTAGCATAATTTGAATTATTTGCAATGATTAAATAATTTTTTGCAATAATACTGAAATATGAAAACGCCTTTCCTTTTCCTTCTGTAAATTTATGTATCTTCTCATTTAAGAATGCTACTACTTCTGCTTTTACATCTGAGTATGGTACATCGAAATAATAAAATTTAAATGTATGGATCATATTTTCCACAAGTTTATTAAACGCAAAATTTATATGTTCGCGATATACTTTATCACGTTTATATTGATTTGTTTCTAAATTATATGCAACGATTGCCTTTTCATTAATTATCGTAAAATACATTTTTTTAGTTGGCTTTCTACCTCTCCTAACTTTTGCTGGCAATAATGCTTCTGATTCTAACCAATCTTGATATTCTTCTAACCAAATATAAAATTGATCTACATCAAATATTTTCGTGGTTGAAGCAACTGGTTCTGGTGTATGTAGTGATTCATCAAATACTGGTTTTTCTTGCATTAGTTAACTCCGCGATTTAGGTCATCCATAACTTCTTTTATAAGCTTAAAGGATGTGCCTACTTCGTCTGATGCTTCGAATGCTCCTAATCTATCTGCATTTCTTATTTCAGAGTTGGCTTGGTTTATTTTTGTTCTTAATGAATCAAAGAAATTATAATAGTTTAAATTAGAGCTTTCTAATTCTTCAATATAATCTGCTCGATCTTCTTGTTTTCTTAATTGGTTTATATTAACAAGTAATGATGTTAATAATACAACCGATAATATAATAATTGTTGTTATCATTTTTTATCTCCAAATAAATCATCAAACATTTTTAATGTTGCAGTTGCTTGACTATTTCCTGCTATTGATCCTAATTTTTCTAATCTTGCTTTCTTACCATAAGATTGGTTTACTCTTGTAGTAGGTTTAGTATTTACATTTGTCTTTGCCCACATTTCATATTCTATTCTTGCTGCCATTAAATCTGCTTGATGCATTACAAATCCTAAATTAGTTTTTAATTTAGAATCAGCTGTTCTGGACATAAAATATGGTTTATTATTTTCATCATACAATCCATCTGTTAGTTTAATACCTAACATTTCATTCCAAGAAATTTCAATTTTATAATGTTGTAATAACCAAATAGATAAATCATTTACTAATGTAAATTGATTGTTAGGATTGACCTTATACATACGCCCCATATTTTTTCTATGCCATTCTGAATCATTTGGAATATATGTTTCATTACCTTCTCCAGGAAATCCCATTTTACCTATATCATGATTTAATGCTACAAAGATTAATTCTTGTTCTGTATACCCTGACATATCTGCTTCCATTTCAGTCCAAAGAGCATATACCTTTTTAGCACACTTGATTACTCTTAAAACATGATCTACATACCCACCTTCAAATGCATTATGATAATGATCGATACTAGATGCTGGTTGTAATGACATTCTATCTTCCAAGTCTGTATACATTGCTAAAAGTTTCTGTCTTCTTTCTCCTTGAAAGTTTTTGTTAATAACCTCTAATAGGTCTGTCCAG
>Ga0209757_10000278_pt1 | contig 12627 bp, 16 predicted proteins | sample ETNvirome_6_1000_FD_185472 | JGI IMG/M metagenome (GOLD analysis project Ga0209757, IMG submission 185472) | Marine viral communities from the Pacific Ocean - ETNP_6_1000 (SPAdes) (version 2) | ecosystem: Environmental > Aquatic > Marine > Oceanic | place: Pacific Ocean | collected 2013-06-19 | reverse complement strand
TGGAAATTCCTACAACGGTTGGGTAAGTAGGAGCTACTCCACTTTTAAATTCCGTTGCATAAGGTTTAGTGAAAACTCCTTCAATCGTCCAGGTTGAACGAGCCAGAGAAGAAGTATACCAGATTGGATTTTGTGCGGATGAATCTAAATAATTATAGGTAACGGATCGATCAACATAATCAGAGTTACTACTTGGATAAAACCAAGTGATTTCTCCAAATAAAGCATTCACAGCTACGTGAACTTGTTGATTAGCGTTAGCGTTAATATCTTCAAAGACATAGTCTTCAACCAGACAAGGCATTAATTGTACCCGTCCTCCATCAAATTTATAAAACCCTGTAGGGCCCATCCAGTAAGCTATACCATTGACTTCGGCAGCTGCATGTTGGCTGGACATTCCGCAATTGGTTCCCATTTGTTGAAATCCAAATGTCAAAGGAGGTCCAATAAATTTCATGGTATACATGGCCGTATCTGACCAAAGATATACCGCCGTCCTTCCAACAATACCTCCCATTAATTTAGAACCATCAGTAAGTCTTTGACTACCTGCAGTATTACTTGCCGTCGGTGTCCACTCAGTTATAGATTCTTGATCAGACCAACGAACAAACATATCATCTTGAGTGCTTGCGGTTTGAAGCGTGGTCTCTGTTCCAACACAGATTAAATGACGATCGGGCGTCGAGAGAACCATGTCCCTTGAAGCTGTTGGAACTTCTGTTCCCGTTACCAGAACAGCCCTAACGGTTAAGTTAGGAAGAGAAGGCTCCCATTGAAAAATTGTTTTGTTATGAATAAGGGCTAATAAATTTTCACCATAGTTGAGTAGTCGCCATTGAGCTGGTTCAATAATGATATTGGATGAAGCACTGGCGCTACCCCAACCAATATAGGTTGTGGCATCGTAGGTTGTAGTGCCGTCAGTATGAAGAGCGGTAGAGGTTCCATTGGTTCCTCTGACAATTCCATTTAAGGTGTTGCTCGTAATGCCGGTATAGGTAATTAATTCAGAGTCAACTAGAATGATACCTGCAGCAGTAAATCCTGTGGTGTCAGTTAAAACAATATCGGTTCCTGATCCTCCGGTTCCATAGATGTCATTCTTTAACTCTCCATTTAAAGTTGTAGAAATAGTAGGAATAGTTGTACCACTCCAAGTATTCGTGCCCCAGCCATATCCATAAGTTTGAATAAGAGGACCAATCACATAATAAAAATCAATCGTAAGAGTTCCTGAGGGTCCTGCGGTTGAACCCGCATTGCTTCCCATAGTAATTTCTAGAGTAGTAGCAGTGGGAGCGGCGGTGACTTCAAAAAGTATATCATCAAAATCAGATGCACTAAAACCTCCAGGCACAGAAATGGCACTAGAACCTAAAATAATATCTCCCGCCTCTGCTCCGTGGGCCGTGGATGTTGTAAGAGTAACGGTGGGTGAACCACTCGCAGTCGTGAATGTGGCCCCTGTTTGTTGACGCGAGGTATCGAGAGGAGTGATATCGTAGAACGCTCCTTCAAAATAAATATAAAGACATTTGTTGGTGCCAATGGCTGCGTACTTATTACCGGCTAGATCGACCCAGGTATGTTGATCCCGGCCAGCTCCGATTAAGTTGTCCCCAACGAGTTGTTCCCAACCCCCTACTTTTTCAGGGAAGCCATAACGAAATCGGGTATAATCTGCATTCACCCATTTTGCTTCGGCCCCTGTGTCTGAGGATTGTTTATCTAATCCTGGTAGTAGTCTGATTTTATGTAGCATAGAAAATCCGTTTCTATTACAAATATACTATATTTTTGAGGAGATCAACAGAAAGACCTTATTTAAAGTAACCGGCTTTTTTGCTCCATATATTAACAAAGCTCTTACCTCCGGCCGTATTAACTAATACCAGCCATCCTGCTTCTTTTATGATTTCCCCATGTCCCTTATCCCACAGCATAAGTACACTTTCAGGAACATGAAACATTTCTTTTATTTCGGATTCAGTTTTTAAAGATCTGCCTTTAAATTTATTATTATTAGGGCTAAAATGAGTAATAATACATTTGATTTTTTTAATACCTAAACGGAAGGCAGCCTCAAGTCTGCTTTTACCTGCTCTAACAACAAAACCCCTTCTCTTTTGGGGGGAGTCATACCACAGGTGAATGGGGTCTTTTATCCCTACTTCTGAGATAGATTTATATAGAAGATCACGAAAAATTTTCTCTTTTCCTTTCCAGTCACCTTTACAGGGACGAGATACTAATTTTGATATATCTATTTCGGTATAAAAGTTTCGAGGCATCATTTATACCAGCCATTTTCATAGTCAATAGCCATAACTTCCTTAGCTTTTTCTTGTTGTTCTTTGGTAATGGTCCGTGGTTCGTGTTCTCTGAGCCGTGTTTTCTGTATCTTTTTTCCACCGAGTTGTTCCAGGAATGGAAGCAACTTAGTATCAATCTCCTTCATGTTCCACACATGGGTATAGATACTTGGATCAGGGCCCAGCATGTCCGTGTTGGTTCGGCAATGAATTCTAATGTAGTTATCTTTTAATGGGTGTGGATAGGTATCTAAGAAATGATCTAAACTATTAAGACCAGGTTTAGATTCTTGACAATAATAAAAGCCACTAATGATCTTGTCGATCGGATCCCGGTACACGGCGATACGAATCTCACATTCTTTTAATTCTTTATGATAAGATTCAAAGCCTTTCTCGCGTCCGATATAAGAATCTTGTCCACAATAATCCTGAACATTGGTGCCACTGTGGTACGTAGGTTTTTCATTCCAGAGAAGCTGACCGAGATAGTTAATGATGGTGGTGGATCCTGCTTTGTTATTCCTGACATACCCCAGACGTTTACCTCCTAAGGTGACACGAATCAAAGCCATTATTTTATAACACCCAGGAGCGGTCGTTTATCAAAAAGATTAGTCTTAGCATAGGGACCGTTGGCATGATTATAATGTAGAAAGACTTGGGAACAAATGTTTCCTTCAAAAGGTTTTCGCCAGTGTTCAAGTTCACAACCAGAATAAATCAACATGTCTCCTATTTTTAAATCGACCTGGATTCCTTTCGGAGCTCCGGGTTTAATGGTTTGTTTAAACTCATCAATGACAAAGTCACCTCCTGATGGATCAAGAAAAATAGGCCATGGATCTCCTCCTAAATGTAAGGTTGTAGAGATTTCACAGCTCGGTCTATCTTTATGTCGTCTTAAAATATTTCCTTTTTCGTAAAGTCGTGTGTACGAATACGTTGGAACTAAATCCATTCCTGTTTTAGCTTTCATCATCGGAATCATATACATGAGTAAAGTTTCCATCACCCAGTCTGCATATTTAGAATAACACCCTGGAACTTGTGGATCATTTCGTCTACCCATCCATGGGCCGCGATCCAAAAGAGGATTAGCGCGATCGATTTTATTATGTTTAACCATCAAATCCACAGCATCCCGCTGGAGCATCATATAATTAAAGATAAAGTTTGCAAGCCCCTTGGAAAGGGCGCCTTTGATGACTTGATATTTTTTTGTTTTAAAACTCATACAGCCAAGGGCTTTCCATCTTTATGAATTTTTATAAATTTCTTACAGGCATCTTTTAAAGTTTTTATCTCTTCATCAGGAACTATTTCTATTTCATACTCCTTAATACCTAAGATACAACCTGCAATAAATCTTCGCATTCCTATACAAAGTCTATATTTGCCATCTTTTTCAGTGCATATTAAAGGGTTAAGTATTCCATTTTTTTCAATATCAATTTTAAGTTTTTTCCAATTGTCATTTTCCGTTTGGCTCATCCTGCCTTTTTCTGTTTGCAGGTGCCTCTCTCTAAAGACAATTAAGTCTTTATGGACTTTCATTTTTGTAGAAAATTAAAAGCAACGGATACTCTCCAGCTTTTTTCTCCCTTTAATTTTGATCTATTAACTTCAACGCCATGAGAAACCCATGAAGGAAATAGAGTTGCCACTCCTTCTAGGGGTGGATACTTTACCACTTTCCAAAGTTCTCGGGGAAGATTATCCACTGTTCGGGGCATTATCAGATTAGGACCAGGTCGAGGATCCTCTACCCACAGATGAGACTCCCTGTCATCTTTTGGAATCTGCACATAGTATACTCCTGCAACAACTGTATTAGGATGAATATGATGCATGTTAAACCCATGTCTAAAATTAATATTAGCCCACATGTTACCCAGTTTGACCGCAGGCATATAGCCTAGATCTTTGAAAACTTCTTCAGCCATAATAAACATTTGTTTCATTAGGGGTTCGTATTCAGGTTTATGATTCATGTCTGTTTGACTATGCCAGCCATCAACGTTGGTTTTACTTACACCTTTTGGATCTTTTGTCCTCCAGGCTTTGATGTCTTTAAAGAGCTGCTTATTTAATTCTTTGGTTCCTTGAAGCTCCTTCATATAAATAGGAGTGGGAAATAAAACCTCTCGTCTGAGTCCTGGAAATTTAGTTTCTATCATTATGTGAGTGGGGGTCCTCCAAACCATATCGTCAGTGAGTGCCGTGTGCCCTTCTTTACGGGCAAAACCCGATGAGGAATGAAGCTCGCAAAGAATATAGCATACCCTTGTTTTAAAGACAGGGTTCTTTTGTGGTCGACAATCTGAAATTCTCCCCCCTTAAATTCTTTAGGGTCATTTAAAAGTATACACATCGACATCTTTCTAACTAGGGGTTCCTTTGACATTTCATAGTTGCTGTCTGTATGCCAGTCATAATGTTGCTTTTTAGAATAACTGCTAAACTGTCCAACCTCTCCAATCTGGAGCTGGTAAAAACCCATGTGTTTATTGTTAACGATATGCATCCAGCGTTCCACTCGAGCATACATCCAATGGGCTTGCTTAAAAGGAATCCAGGAAAGAGCCGTTTTTCTTATTTTATAATTTTTCTTACCTTCTTCACGTACCGGTCCTCCAATTCGTGCATCACGTTGGGGCAGATTTCGGCCAAGGTCTATAATCTTATTACATTCATCGATTGAAAAAACAGGATCGGTTGCTTCTACCAGATAAGTTTTCCATGGGGGTTCTTTAATCACCATGTTTAATCTTTTTCTTTTTAGTTTGAGATAAAAGTTCTCCAGACTTTCTTAGACGTTTTAAGGTGTCCAGCTGACCTACAAGATTAAATACTTCGGGTTGAGTGGTTCCTGGAGTAATGGTTTTATTCATATGCTGCAAACGATCCAGATAGGAATCAGACTGATGGGTATTAACATCCTTGGTGTCAAAGGAACCATCGTCAAATTCCTTTTTTAATTTAGACCAGGTTATAATTTCTCTCATTCGATGCTTAGCAATAAGTTCCATGTTCGCCTTACTATAATGTTCCTGTTCAATTTCAATTTCTAGTAGTTCCTGTTCGAGAGGATCTTTTTCTTTTTTTAATTTTTTGTAAAGTTTTTTAATTTCAACAGCAGCTTTTCTGGCGTTAAAAGAAAGCTGCATCAAATTTTCGAAGTGGCTATTTTGTTCCCGGACCGATTGCCAGTATTTAGAGGCATTCGTTCCGTGTTTATTATCGGATAAAACTGAAAAACGCATCTCTGTTTCCGTTCGAAACATTTGTTTTTTCATCCACGTATCCTGAAGTTCAGGAACCATCTTTTTAAATTCAGACGCCTGAGACTTATCGAGTATATTCATAAGGTGTTTAACTTCCTTACTAGCATGCGGTCGGATGTTTCGTTTCTCTTTATTCATTCTATCTTCCTTCTAACCTTTCCTATCTTCAAGAACAAGTCTTGAATTAACTTGCCGTCACTGTCTTAGTTGTACTCCCATTATAAAATTTTAAAACATCGGACGTGGTGTTATACCAGATTTGCCCCTCTACAGGGTTTGAAGGATCACTCGAAACAGCGGGTATTTGAAGTCCTTTTTCAGTTATATATTCTGACATTAGCTCACCGTCACCGTTTTAGTTGTTGATCCCGTATAATATTTTAAAAGACCAGTAGCTGTGTTATACCAAACCTCTCCTTGGACAGGATTAGATGGATCACTAGCTACGCTTTGAACTCTATATCCGTTAATACTTTTGTAAGTTGCCATTATTAATACCTCCTATGGTAGTGTAATTTTTATCGGTTGTAAAATATCGGAACCGCCATTAGAAGGTGCATTTGTTTTTTCCGCTTCCGTTAATGCGTCCCATGCCGCTTTATATTCATCTACTTTAGCATCAGCAATCGCTTGTGCTTCTGCTTTTGGTATCATTGTGCTGCCTACACGAGTAACCCAGGCTCTGCTATCTGCATTATCTTCTGCAACCATAACGTCTCCCGGATAACCAGATAGATTAAAATTATTACGATCTTTACTCGTAATAAATCCTTTTTCTGTACTTGCTGCTACACAATATATATTTGCCATAATTTCCTCTTTAACTACTTGTTATCGTTTTAATTGAATAAGCCGGATCATCAAATTCTTCGCAGTAAGTATTATAAGGCGTTCCCGGAGGAGCCATATTTCCTCCAAAAATTAAGCCTGCAGTTGAAGGTCCATTTTTCGCAGATCCTACATGGGTTCTTCCATATGTCATATCAGACAGTTCAGACCATGATGTTCCATCCCATTTTTCTGTATTACTTACTACTGTCCACCAAGGTGCGACCGGTCCGGTCCAGTTTCCACCAGCAATTAACCCTGACGTATTCTCACCCGATCCTCCTGAACTCATTCTTTGTTGATTTATATTACTTTCTTCACACCAACTTGTTCCATTCCATTGTTCATAGATAGCTACTGCTGCTGGTGGCGGTTCTCCACCGACCGCTGAACCGGCATTTTGAGTACCAAAAGAGCCGGTGTACGCACGACCGGTATTTAGATTATTGTCTTCACACCAACTTGTTCCATTCCATGATTCATTAGCCGTATCTGCGGGACTTCCTCCAAAAACAAGTCCTGCATTTTCAGTTCCACACGATCCTACTGTCGTGCGTCCAGACAGACAATTATTTCCTTCCGACCAAGAAGTTCCATTGTATGATTCATTAGTAGTACCCCCTTGTCCGTTACAACTTCTTCCTGCAACAGATGTTCCAAAAGTGCCTTGATAGGCGTTGGTTGCTAGCATATTTGCTCCTTCAGACCAAGAGGTGCCATCATAAGTTTCATTTGTTTGTAATCTTGAATCTTCCCATCCTCCCGCAGATAGAGCAGCGTTTTGTACTCCTATTCCGCCGGTTCCTTGTTTATTATTAATTAAAGCCCCACCATTAGACCAAGCGCCTACAGGGGTTATATTTTGAACAGACATTTTAAGTACGTTTGAAGCAGAATTATACCAAACTTGTCCTACTGTGTCCTCCACCGTAGGATCAGATGCTAATTTTTGAACTGTATATCCCTTTATACCTTTATAAGTAGCCATTTATTATTTATCCTTCAATAGCCAGCCTTGTGTTGCTCCTGAATATGCTAATGTAAAAGCTGAACGTTCAACGTCAGATGTTAATGTAGCATCGGCTGAAGCGCCTTGTATTTTTTCTCCGCTAGCCGGGGTGACTGTTAAATTGTTTGTGTCAAATGTTGCTGCATAATCTACGAGGGTAACTTCATCTCCAAGTACTCCTGCTGGCAGTGTTACATTACACGCATTCGATGTCGTATCAATAAAATATCCTTCTCCTGCTACAGCTGTTTTAGTTGCTCCTGTAACTACCGCTTGCCAATCTGTTCCACCTGAGTTATCCACCCATGAAAGTACGCCAGCTGTTGTTGATGTTAATATTTGATCATTAGAAGTAGCAACAGCTCCGGGCCATGTAACTGTATAAGTTGTAGTGGTCCCTGCGGCTTGATGAGCAACATATTGGTTGCCCGTAGTATCTTGTAATCTTAAATCTCCTTGAGCTAAAATGTTTAAATTTGTTCCATCTGTTGTTAAACCGGTAGCTCCGCCGAAAGCTCCTGAATTATTATATTGAAGTTGTGTATCTGAACCTGCTACTGATCCAAAATCAGCGCTGGCATCAATACAATTTGTTCCATCTGTATAAATAAGTTTGGTTCCTGTAACTCCTGCCGCCCATGCGACCCCTGTACCAGAAACTGTTTTAAAGGTGACGGTATAAGTACTACCACCTTCTGCATTGTTAACGAGCCACCAGGCTTCAATACTGTCTGGTACCGTTACAACGGCATTCCCAGCAGATAAAGTTCCTGTTAATTTAATAATACGAGTAGATAAGACAGATTCGGAGCCATCAGCTTTTACTAAAGTGACTGTATCATTGTCCGCTAAAGCTTGTGTAGTATAACCCCCTGCGATATTTTCAATCATATCCCAGTTAGTATTAGTTAAATCTCCCCATGTACCGGCTTTTTCGCCGGTTGCCATTTTTTGAATTCCTAAATTTGTATAACTTGAAGGCATAATTAATATTTATAAGCAATTGATAATAGCGTGTCAACCATTATGCCGCTGTTTTATCGACTGCAGACCACGTTACAGAGGTTCCTTTATCGACTGGAGCCCAAGCAAAAGCCCCGCCTCCAGCATCTGCCGTAGCTGTTAATTCAATGCCATCTGGGTAAACATAAGCATGTCCAACCAGGCTTACATCTCCTAAGCTTCCTGTTAATCCTATTCCTGTTACCGCTACATTAGTAAGTAATTCAACGGTAGCTGTTCCTATTCCCGAAGTTCCTGCCACACCTGTTGGGATAATGGTAATATCAGTGTAGGCTCTTTCATCTCCTAAAGAAGCCGTCATCCCTATACCGGTAACACTAACGGTTCCCGGTCCTACAACAAGAAGGGTTCCAGCTGTAGAGGTTGCGGATACTCCTGTTGGAGTAACAATTTCATTTTCTAAGATGGTTACATCTCCAAGAGAACTTGTTAAAGAAACACCTAGAGGAGTAACTGCATAGGTTCCCGTAGGTGATCCTACGGAAGCAGTTGTTCCTATACCTGTTGGACTTACAATGGCTCCAGCAACAACGGTTAAAGCTCCAAGGGAAATGGTTGCGGAAACCCCGGTTGGTATGACACTGTAGGCATCACCCCATGCTTCATTGCCCCATGAGTCTCTACCCCAGCCAACTTCAATATCATCTTCAACAGTAGTATCTCCAAGGGAAGCAGTAAGTCCTATTCCTGTAACATCAACTTCTTCATTCTCAACGTCAGTTCCCCAACTATAATCACCCCAGAATAAACGTCCCCAACCTGAATGATTATAGGCGATAGCATCTCCTGCCGAAGAAGTAAGTCCTATGCCTGTAACCTCTACGGTCGCAGTTCCAACTTGATCGCCCCAGTCAAGTTCGCCCCAAGTGAGACGTCCCCAACCTGAATTATTATAGGCAATCGCTTCTCCCGCAGAAGAAGTTAGTCCTATTCCTGTAAGTGTGATTGTAGTATTAGATTGTTGTCCCCAGTTTCCTATCCCCCAGGAAGTGCCGGATTCATTCCAACTGTTAGCCATTGGAGGTTACCTCCTTAGGCTATTCTTAAGATAGCTTGTGTGTCCGTAACTGCAGGGAATTGAACTGTGAATGTTCCAGCTGTTGAAGTTTTATTACCGCCAAAATTTAAAACACAAACCGCTTTTTTCTTTGTAGAACTGGAAAAGTTATAAATAACTGCGCCCTTAGCTGTGATCGTTGCTGTTTCCCAAGAGACATTTCCAAAATCAACACACGCTGTATCGGTTTCTAGTGTAACTAATTGACTAGCTACTGCTAATTTTTTTCCACCAGCGGTGTAATTGGTTCCAGAAGATTCCTGAGTTGTGCCGTAAGAAGTAGTCGATTTATTTATTGTTGCTCCTGTAAGATACAGTGCAATTTTATAAACCTGTGTACTAACCCCAAAGTCGTGTTCAGCTTCTAAAACTTCAGTTTTAAAACTATTACATACTGCTGTTGTAACTGCCATAAGATCTCCTATTTAGTTAAACCCGAATCTGTCGTTGATGGAGTATTAAGAGGGATTCTAATCGTACCACTTGTGTAGTCTCCTCTTCTTCGTCTTCCAATTTGTTCAAGACCGAATTTATCTACCTCTTGTTTATATCGATTTTCATAATATGTCAACATATCCATTGGTCCTTTTAAAAATCCAAAAGCTTCAACCAGGCAAGCATAAAGAAGACCATTTCCAAAATTCTTACTGATAAAAGTACTTGTTGGTGAGCTAGAGTCTAAACCTGTTGGCATTTTTATATATTCTGATTCAACGGTATAAGCTACATCCGGAGCAGGGGCTATTTTCCAGTATCCAGGGGTAGTACCGGATCCTCCATCGTACATGGCATAATATCTAGGTTTTGCGCGTGCAGCCACGGTGCTTGTATCTTGGCTATATTCATCTAACATGGTTTGATCCACTTTTTGTAAATACCACATGTTGTTAGAGCTATCCGTTAGTTTAAGGGCCCTAGTAATTAAACCAGATGTAGGGGTATTATAAGTCGTCTGTCCCACAACTAAAACTGCCGTATCAAAATAACGATAAGCATCAATATTAACATCCCTGAAAATTCTTTCTTCAGCGTTCTCAATGAATTGATCCGTAATCGTAGAAGTAAAAACCGAGGTTCCTACTTCAGTATAATTCTGAATCGCTGTGGTTAATGTTGCGTAAGTAAAGTTAGCCATTATGCTTTAAATGTGACAGGTCCAATCGAAACGGATCCGCCTCCTCCTTGTGTAGTTCCATTTGTAGCAGTTCCACTAGAAACTGTAAACTGATAATTATTATAGGTTTGAGCATACGTGCTTCCATATTGTGAAATAACATGTCCCGCTGCCTTACAAATTTCTGAACCGGTGATTCCATCAAAACTAGGAACATCAGCATAAGTTGCAACCGGATTTGTAGAAGTTCCTGTTCCAGGAGCTACTGTAGGGGGTCCATAGAATCGATAGGTATTTCCCATCGTACGAGAATGTCCTGGTTGATAAACTCTAACAACTGAAGTTCCAGCTGTTGTTGTAAAAAAAGGATTTCCCTGTAGCATAGTCATTGTTTCAAATTCTGTTCGTGCAGTTCGAGGATGCATTAAAGCTTGAGGATCTCCACCTGTTACTTTCAATTCTAATTGAGGAGATTTTTTTTCAAACTCTGAAATATGAACCCATGCACCTGTCCATTCTCTAACCATTTCCGTATAAGGATAAGCTTGTCCATCCCGATCTGAAATTGCCAAAGAGTATTTACCTTGTGAAAATCTTGCTGTCATTCACTACCCCGCTGGATAATAAGATTGAGGGGTTACAAAAGTACTAGAAGCTGAACCATCTTCAGCGAGAGCTCTAGCTAATTCATCTTCATAAAGAAGTTTGAACTCTTGTGTTCTAGCTGGATTAATTTTCTGACTTAAATAAAAAGCTAGTCCAGAAATTAAAGGTGGAAAAAATCTGTAAGGAACATCTCCTGTACGAGAGTAAGCTGAAAGAGTGTCTGAAGCTTGAGAATCTGGGTGCGCAATACCTGCATCAAAAATTCTTTTTACGTAATAAAGGTTTAAATATTTACCAGCTTGTGAGCTGCCTGGAGTTATGTAGAGAGTAACAGTTGTTTTATCAATAAATCTTTGAACCCAGAATTGAGAAGGTTGCCCTTCAGCATTTTTATTAGCGAGAGCCGCATAAGTTGCTCTATCAATTTTGGTTAAGCTAACATCATTTTGACTGGTTCCGGTTCCACTCCGATAAGCTGCAGTTAAAATATCAGTGGCATTATAAACATAAGCCGAAGAACCATCGGTTGTTGCTGGAAAGGTAGTAACAGAATCTCGTATTGTAGAATCCCAATAAATGTCATATTGACGTTGAGATTCGGTAAGATAAAGACTTGTATTGGCTACTTCCCAAAAATGAATTCCTCTATTTCCCCATTCACTTAGTAAAATATTAAGGGAAAAAAGAGCAGTTCGTAAGCTCATCCCAGATGTTAATTGTACATTACATCTTTCATAAGCTTCTTCGATGCATTGAGAAACTGAAGGGTTAAATGCAACTGTTGAGGATGTCGCCATTTAGTCCTCCTTACGATTGCCAAACTATCGTACAAGAATCACAATTAGTTAAAGCTACGTATATTCCGTCGGGACATAAAATCCCATTTTGAGGAATGTATATATCTAAGCCGCCAACTTCCGCCGCGCTTCCAAACTTAGCTTGGAAAACAATATTAGCTGCTACTACTGCGGTACCATTATAAATTTTAACAATAGCTTCAGCTGCACTTGGATTTGCATTAACCGCTTTTAAGCGAGCCCGTCCAATATAGCTTGTGCTTCCCGTATAAGTTTCAACTCTTCCTGAACTTGTTACAGTAGATGATTTAACATCAGTAACTCCGCCTGCGTATCCCATAATTTTATCTCCTTAGTCGTGAGCTCCCGAAGGAGCTCACATTATTTTATTAAGCCAGGTTGTTATTTTGAATGTAAGTTACAGTCAAAGTTGCAACGCCTGTATCTGAAGTTGTAGCAGAAGAGTCAGTAAAGATTTTTACATCTGTACTTCCAATATCTTCCCACTCATCAACATCTGCAACGGTAGCTTGCGAACATAATTTAATTTTGTTGTTCGTAGTAACAACAACACCTGTACACAGTTCA
>Ga0209757_10000276_pt1 | contig 12696 bp, 16 predicted proteins | sample ETNvirome_6_1000_FD_185472 | JGI IMG/M metagenome (GOLD analysis project Ga0209757, IMG submission 185472) | Marine viral communities from the Pacific Ocean - ETNP_6_1000 (SPAdes) (version 2) | ecosystem: Environmental > Aquatic > Marine > Oceanic | place: Pacific Ocean | collected 2013-06-19 | reverse complement strand
GAATTATGTTGATATTGCAGATAGCGTAATTCGTTTCGATAAACATGAAATTGATACGGAGATGGCTAGACAGGCTTCTGTCTTTTCTTACTATCAAGGACTATTATCCATAGCAAAAAATAAGTTAGATGAGACTAACCTTACTCTAACCACTTATATCGCGCAAACTAGAAAGGAGAAAAAGAACTCTTCCACTACAAAACAAACTGCTAAAGATTTGGACGATTTTGTGGAGTCTTCTCCCGACTTTGCAGTATATACAAAGAGGGCAAATGATGCTTCTTTCAAATATACCCTTTTAAAAGGCTTAGTATCGTCATTGGAGCATAAGAAGGATATGCTAGTACAGCTATCATCCAATCGTCGTGCTGAGACAAATTTATACAGATAATTTAAAAAATTCACAAACTACTACTATTATATTGTAACTGCCACAACTAACCACAGGAGGTTCTAACATGGCTATTGACTTGAATGCCCTTCGGGCTAAACACGCTGAACTCAGCAATCCTAGCGGAAACGCTAATTCCGATTTCCTTTCTAAGTTCGTTCAACTGCAAGAAGGAATGAACACCGTTCGTATCCTTCCTGGCAAGGATGACGACACTCTGTTCTATGGAGAAACAAAAATCCATAGAGTCCCTGATGAGAATGGTAATGTTAAGAATTACCATTGTCGCAAAGTACATGGGGAACCTTGTCCTCTATGTGATACTTATTATTCTCTTTGGAAAGAGCCTAATAAAGACGAGGATCTAGCTCGTCAAATTAAGCCCCGCTCTCGATACTACATGAATGTGGTGGACCGTGAAAGTGGGGATGTGAAAATCCTTTCCATCGGTGTGATTCTTTTCAAGAAGATTATTGCCGCTATGCTGGATGAGGACTTCGGTGACATTACTGATCTTGAATCAGGTAATGATTTCAAAATCGTGAAGATCATGGAGGGTCAATGGCCCAAGTATGATCAATCACAACCCCGTCCCAAGTCTTCCGAGGCTGGGAGTAAAGCGGAAGTTGCAGCATGGATGGATTCCCTCCACGATATTCATGCTCTTGTTAAGCTGGAGGAGTACGAGGATGTGAAGGGTGCGGCTCAAGCCCTACTTCCATCTCATGAGGGGAGTAGTCAGAATCCTTCTGCGGCAGAAGATGTCGCTGATGATGATTACCTCCAACGAATGCAAAGTAACTAATCTATGAGAAATATTATTATCACCCTTTTACTTACTGCCGTATTAGGTGTGGGTCTGGGTTCCTGCACCGCTCTTGAAGACTTCTTCGGGGAAGGTACGGTATTTACGACTGCGGATCAGCTTGAGGAGGGTCAGGAAGGAGCTATCATTCCTTTCGACCAGCTTCCTGCTTCCGTTAAAGCAAAGATTCCTGAAGGAACTTCACTTGTTATGGCAACTAAAGATCAGTTGAAGGTTGATGCTGCTTATGTTTCTACTGGTCCTATGACTGGTGAAGATGCTGGTGGTGCTATTGATGCAGCGTTTGGTATTGCTAAAGCTTTTATTCCTGGACTCGCTGCGTGGGAGGGTATGGTTACTCTCTTCAGTAAGCGTAAGCGCAAGCACTATGGTAAAGCTATTAAGGCTCTTGTTCCTACTGATAAGAACATGGATCTTGGTGGTGCCGTGGGTAGCCTTGCTTCTGCGCTAGGTATGTCTCACTCGTCTGAGACTAGCCAAGCTGCTTTTGACGAAGAGGAAGGCTGGGAAGAAGAAGCTTAGTATTTCAACTGAGTGACTATAATAGGAGGATGAGGGTATACTCATCCTCCTTTTTTTATATTAATCTATGACTAAGAAACTTAAAATATTGTGTTCCCCAGCAAACGAGGGAGGATGCTCGTACTACCGTGTAATTGCGCCTATGAAAAAGATGCAAGAGCTTTACGGAGATCATATTGAATTTAGATACAATCTTAATCCTTTGGGCATCGTAGAATCGGGAGAGAAGATGGGAGCATGGCAAGAAAATTGGGATTTTGCCGACATGAAGTGGGCAGATATTATTTGGACTAACAACATCTCCAATTGGGGGGGTCCATATACTGCCCGTATGGTGGGGAAGGCTAAGGAGTTTGGTAAATTTGTACACTTCGATACTGATGATTTGCTTACAGATTTATACAAAGGACACAGACTTTATGATACTTATAAAGAGAAGAATTTAGAAGAGATTACCAAATTCATCTATAGTAATTCTGACTTGGTTACGGTAACTCAAAGAAAATTTGCTGAAAGAATTAAGCCTTTTTGTGGGGGGGTTTTGGCAATCGTTAAGAACGCGATTGACTATCACCTTCCGTGTTGGAATGTTCCTAAGCAGCCTCTTCCTAAAAAGAAGATGACTAGAGTAGGTTGGGCAGGAGGTATTCATCACGAAGAAGATATTAAAGAATTTGCAGGTATTCCTCATTTAGTTAATAGTCGTGTAGGAAGAGAGAATGTTCATTGGGGGTTTTATGGGGCTCCTCAACCAAATACAGATGATGATGGAAATCATAAAGACGAGTGGCAACATGATGTATGGAGAAACTATAAAAAGATTATCCTAAGCGGGTTTAGAGGACAACCTAATTGGCAAATCTATAACGCACTATCCCCAGACTCCTATGGAGGAATCTATTCTCAAATAGATCTGGCTATTGCCCCTCTTCAAATGAATGCTTTCAATGATTCCAAGTCTGAAATTAAAGTAGCAGAGTGTGGGAGGTACAAAGTTCCTTTGATTGCGTCAGATGTTGGATGTTATGACGAAACTATTGTTAATGGGAAAACAGGATACCTTCTTCCAGCTAATGCTCCTAAGAGTGAGTGGGTTAAAGTACTAACTAAGTGTATTAAAAATCCAGACCATGTAAAAGAAATGGGAGAGAATTTACACAAAATTACAGAAGAGTACTTTGATTTAAATAAAGTTATTAAGCATAGGTTAGAGTTATATCAACAGTCTCTAGGATTGATTCAAGGTAGGGAGCAAGAGACTAAGCCTGACTATAATTCGGAGTGGGAATTCAATGACTAGTACAACTGTAATTATTAAAACCATTGGTCGTAAAACGGTTAAGGCAGCAATCGCCTCTGCTAAAAGAGAAGGCTTTAAACCTATTGTAATTAGTGATGGTGTTAACTGTCATGTTAGCGGAGCCAAGTTTATTAAGCTAGGTAGAAAGTGGGGAATGTATGGAGGAATGGCTGCTAATGTAGGAGCAGCCTTAGCACAAACTGAGTTTATTACCTTCTTAGATGACGACGATACTTTTGTCCCAGGTGCGGGGAATATAATTCGTAGAAAGCTACAAGAGAAGCCTGATGTTGATATTTGGATAGCTGGAGTTAGATTTAATAAGGATGTAGTTATGCTTAATAAAGAGACTGGAGAAGAAACTTATAGAGGTACAGACTTAGCCTTGTGGCCCGAAAAAGGTATTGCTGAGGGGAATGTAGCAATGCCTACCTATAGAACTAAGATTTTTGAACGAGTTCCTTTTATAAATACAATCCCTGATGATGTTTCTGCCATGACAGATTTATTGCATGTAAATGCGTGTGCTAGTCAGGGGTATAAAGTGGACTGGTTTGAGGAGGCACTATACTTGGTTAGACCCGACCAAGCCGATGCTGTAGGGTATGATGGGATTAACGGGAGAGGAAGATGATTAGTTTAATATGTTCGGTTTATAACTCTTCTGAGTATCTTGATAATTATCTAAGTTATGTTAATAATCAGCTTCTTAGAGATTTTGAAATAATTTTTGTTGACGCTAAATCAACCGATGATTCTCTTGAGAAAATTGAAAAGTTTCAATTTAGAGAGGGGATTAAAGTTCAGATAATTCGTTTGGAAGAGCGTGTTACTATTTATGCTGCATGGAATACAGCAATTCTTGCGAGTTCTAATGATTATGTAATGAATTTTAATACCGATGATAAACTTTTTAAAACTGCTTTACTGGTATATTCTACTTACGCCCAGGCAGCCCCTCATGCTGATGTTATTTATCATGCTCCAAAGATTTCAACCGACCATAATCATACACATACTCCTCACTGGTTTCTGTATGGTGATGCTAATGACAAGGGGACGCTTTTGGGAGGATGTGTTGTAGGGCCATTTCCTTTGTTAAAGAAAAAAAGTATTTTAAATATTGGATTATTTGATTCATCTTTTACTATTTCTGGAGATTACGAGATGTGGTGCAGACTTAGGCATCATGGATATACTTTTTTGCAGATCGAGGAATGTCTGGGGGTCTACTACCAGAACCCTAAAGGGGTGAGTTCGGAGCCTTCGCAGGAAAGATTAGACGAAAATATTCGTCAGGATACTATTATAAGGGAGATGTATGCATGAAAATTATTAAGGAAGGAGAGCCCAATATAGAGTGGGTTGGAGATGGAGTAGAGAGTAAGAGAGTATGTCTAGATTTAGTACCAGAAGGATCTGTCATTATTTCTGGGGGGATTGGATATAACATCTCATTTGATACTGAAATGATTTCTAAGAAAGACTGTATTTTAGTGGTAATAGATCCTTCTAATCTGTCTCAACAATTCATGCAACGCTTTGCCCATCTTCCTAATTTTCTTTATCTTAAAAAAGCTTTGAATTACGAAAAGGGTACTTTAGAGTTTTATGAAGGAGATTCTGGAAATGGCTTAATGGGGTCAACTGAATCAGCCCATCATAGTGTTAGTAAATCTGTAATAGAGCTTAATAGGTATACTTGTGAGGCTATTACTTTACAAAGTCTCTTTGATACTTATTCTAATATTTCTTACTTAAAGTTAGATATTGAAGGTGGGGAGTATGCTATTTTAGATTCTTTACAAAGCTTAGATATTCCTCAGGTGTCTATTGAATTTCATCACTTTTGTTCTGATTCATGGTCTGAAGAAGATACTCAGAGGTGTATTAAAAAAATGAATGATTGGGGATACACAGAATATTGTTATGATGATGATGGAGTAGAATTTTTATTCATTAAGGGAAAATAGACATGAGATCTTTTTGTACTCTATCTGATAAGAACTATCTCAAGCAGGGGTTAGCTCTTATTAAATCTTTGGAAACAGTAGTTGCTTCTGGACAGTTTTTAGATTCTTATATTTTATACTATCTTTGCTTGGATGAGGAAACCTATAACGCTTTAGAAGATGAAGATGTAGTAAGAATTAAATTATCAGAAGTAGAAAATACTAGAGAAGATATTGTTAAATATAAAGAGCGTAAAGCTTATAATGAATATTGTTGGTCTCTAGCGTCTACTTTTTGTAGATATTTATTAGAAGAAAAACGACTCCCAAATATTCTATATATAGATTCTGATATTTACTTTTATCAAGATCCTCAAATAATTTATGATGAATTAGGAGAAAAGAGTATTGGGATTATTAGACATAGGCATAATACTTCTTATTCCCAAGACGGAGAGTATAATGTTGGAATTGTTTATTTTAAAAATACTGAAGAAGGTTTGGAGTGTCTTAGATGGTGGAATGATTGTATATTAAATGAGTTAAGACCAGAGTTAGCTACTTGTGGGGATCAGAAATATTTAGAAGAGTTTGTTCCTGTATGGGGAGATCATGTTTGTATTTTAGATAAAACTTTTGCTCACGGGGCTCCTTGGAACTTTAGATTATATGTTTATGATAATTTTAAAAATGACGGAACTGTTATTTGGGGAGATAAAGAACAGCCTCTAGTATTTAATCATTTTTCCAGGTTTAAAGTGGATACAGAAAACGGGATAAATCCAACCTCAGGTCAGTACATGGATCATACCCTTAGAGGAGAGGTATTTAATATACCAGAGGTCAAACAAATGTATATTGATTATGCAAGAGAGATATTAAGTATATGAAGATAGCTTTTGGAATGATTGTGTTCAATGGAGATTTTGTTCTTAAAGAATGCTTGGAGTCTGTCTATCCTTATGCTACACAAATTCTTATCTCTGAGGGACCAGTAAGATACTGGCAGGATCAAGGATACACCACTTCTACGGATAAGACGAACGAAATTATAGACAACTTCCCAGACCCAGAGAATAAGATTACCATTGTTCACGGACAGTTTGAGGAGAAGGATGAGGAGTGTAGAGCATATATGCCATACATGAGAGATGATATAGATTACATTTGGAATCTAGACTCCGATGAGATTTATAAGCCAGAAGATATTGAAAAGATTATAAATATTCTAGAGGAGGAGAAGTACACCTCTGTAGGAGTTAGAAGCTGTTCTTTCTATGGAGGCTTTGATGATTTTATTGGAGGCTTTGAACTGGCGAAAGATAATTTTCTTAGAATTTTTAAGGTGTACCCGAACGCCACTTGGAAGACTCATAGACCCCCCACCATCATCGCCCCCGAAGGCACCGCTGTTCTCCCTGACAAGCATCTAGATAGCGATACCTTGTGGGACAAGTATGGAATTCAAATGTACCACTACTCTTATGTGTTTCCTAGACAAGTAAGGGAAAAGATTGCCTATTATAAAGCAAAGGTGAGCAAAGAGAATTGTCATCCTAATTATTATGAAGAGATTTATCTTCCTTGGGTTAAAGGAGATAAAAGTGTAGAACATGATTGGAGAGGAGTTCATGAGTTTAGACCTCTTAGTAGAGGAGATTCCTTTACTAAAAAGTTTGATGGTTCTCATCCTGCTGTCATAGAAGAAAGAGTAGAAGAATTAAAGGAGTTAATTAATGGAAATTACTAATGAAGCAAGGTCAAAGATACAGGAAATTCTTCCTTCTGGATCTACCATTTTGGAGTTAGGAAGTGGTCATGGAACTAAGAAATTGTTGGACATGGGGTATAAAGTTATTTCTATAGAGCAAGACCCTAACTGGCAGTTTTTATACCACAATAATTATATTTGTTGTCCAATAAAGGAGTACCCCAAGAAGGGGAGTATAATGTTGGAATTGTGTAAAAAGCCTTTGTCGGAGGAACAGCACGATAATGAGTGGTGGTATGATGATGATGTGCTTAGTTCTTTGTCTGAATTAAAGTATGATTTTATCATAATAGATGGGCCTTCTGGTCCTAATGCTGGAGCATATGATTATTGTAGGATGGGTTTTGTAGATCATCAGTATTTATTTAATATGGAGGTTCCTATTTTAGTTGATGATACTGATAGAAAATACGAAAAGGAATTAGCTCAAGCGTTGTGCGTTGACAGGGAATTTGAAGATTATGGTGGATTCTATATCATATATTGATTCGTGGAAAAATAAAGAAGTTTTTCAAGACCAATTAGCTCTTAATGAAAAGGAATTGAATCATTATCCTGATCATTGGAAGCACTTTATAAATACTATTCTATCTTTAGGAAAAGAAAAAAAGTATAAACTTTTAGATATTGGATGTGGGGTGGGAACCTATAAAGAAATATGCAGGACACACTTTCCCAATATTAGTTATACTGGAAAGGATTATTCTCAAGAGGCTATAGATATTGCTAAGAAGAGATGGGGTGGAACGAATTGGGTAGTAGGAGACTACCAAAGTATAACTAAACACGATGCAGAAGTATATGACATTCTTCATGCTGGTGCTATGCTGGATGTGCTTCCCAATGGTAATGAGGCATTATCTTTTTTGCTAGGTTTAGGATTTAACCATCTTATACTGGGGAGAGTGAAAATTACAGAGAAAGATAGTGGATTTATAGAATATGAAGTCTATAATAAAATACGGACATACGCCTATTCTCATAATATCAAGACTCTGGAAACCCTATTTGGAGAGGCTGGCTACTCCGCTACTTTTACAGGAGAAAATAACAGTTGCACAATTCTACTACAAAAAATTCAATAACTATAGGAACTCCTCCGTGTACTCGTCAAGAATTAACAAGTGCTTTAGGAGAGTTTGCAGAGCTTTATAAAAAAAGACCAATAGAAGATAATCACGGAGGAATGAAAGCACCTCAAATGTTTTCTGCATGGTTTATGGCGAGGAAGCTTCAACCTCAGACCATCATAGAGAGTGGGGTGTGGTATGGTCAGGGTACTTGGTTCTTTGAGAAAGCAGCCCCCGATGCTCGTATCATTTGTATTGATCCTAATTTAGAAGGGATTAAATATAAATCTTCTAAAGCTCAGTATATGCGAGAAGATTTTTCTAGAGTAGAATGGGGACAGCATGTTGACTGTGAAAATACTTTAGGCTTTTTTGATGATCATCAAAATGCTTTAGAAAGGTTAAAAATAGCCACTCCTCAAGGGTTCAAACATTTAATGTTTGAGGATAACTACCCAATAACTCAAGGAGATTGTGTAAGCTTAAAGACTATTCTGGAAGAGGGGAAAGAGGATGGTAAGATGGCTCAAGAGTATTTAGAAGTATACTATGAGTTTCCTCCCCCTGTTAAGGGAGAGTTGACCCGATGGGGTGATCCGTGGACTGATGATGTTTATCCAACGCATGATCCTCTCATCACGGAGCGTACCACAGAGTACGAAGATTATTATGATGGTTATGAAAACTATACCTGGATTTGTTACGCAAAGGTGGTTCAAAAATGACAATTCCTGTAGTATATATTAGTAAAACTTTAAGGCAAAGCCCCCAACAGGGTGATTATCAAGTTCTCTTACCGTCTATAGTTAAACAGGCTGAAAAAAATAACACAGAAGTTTTCCTAATAGGGGATGACGGGAATAAGGAGTATTGTCCTGATAACCACAGGCATCTTTCAGAGTATACTGAAGGAGTGGCAGAGTTCGAAGCTTTGTACCTGCACTTAAGCACCAATCCCGAAGATATTGAGATGTTTTGCTTTTCTCGTTGGTTCGTTCTTCGTAACTTTCTAAGAAAGCACAACTATGAAGGGGCCTTGTATTTAGATAATGATATTTTATTATTTGCTAATGCTCATTCCGAGTTTCAGAAAAGAAAGCACCTTTATTGCGTTCTTTCTGGTCGTACTTCGGGCCATTCCTCTTATTGGACCCTGGAGGGCATAACCGAATTTTGCGATTATTTGATGGAGGTTTACACCGAGAAAGGATCTTACGAATTCCATAGACTTGCTGCCCATTTTCATGTAAGACAGAAATTTGGTTTGCCTGGGGGACTGTGTGACATGACACTCTTGGAAGGCTTTGCTCGTTACAGGTGTCCTCATTTGGTGGGGGAGTGTAGTGTTGTCTCTGAGGATGCGTGGTACTATGATCATGTAATTCATGAGTCCGAAGGGTTTGAACACAAAGATGGGATTAAACACTTTACTTTTAAAAATGGAATCCCTTTTTCTACATATCTCAATTTGAAAAAAGATATTCCTTTTGCTACTATTCATTTTCAAGGGGGCAATAAAATTCGTATCGAGAAGTTTTGTGAGATGTGCAATGATTCCCTTATTTCACATAAATAATTATACTATAGACACTTCCCGTCTTAAGAATCATCTACATGGACCTATCGTTGATGAGCTTGTAGAAGAATTTTGTGAATATGTTGGAGCTAAGTATGGGTGTGCTTTAAGTAGTGCTACTAATGCAATTTTTCTTGTATTTGAAGGGCATAAGGAGGGTGTAACCATCCCGTCTGTATTGCCTCCTGTGGTCTTCAATGCTCTCTACCACTCTGGACAGCAGATCCAATACAAAGATGCTGTAGAGTGGGTTGGCGGCTCTTACGAGCTTCATAATTTTGGTCACTACAAAGTAATTGATTCAGCCCAGAGAGTAGATAGAAATCAGTTTAAAGAAGTTGATGACGAGGACTTGATGATTTTTAGTTTTTATCCTACTAAGCCTGTTGGAAGTATTGACGGAGGAATCATTGTTTCTAATGATAAGGAGAAAATTGAGTATTTTAAGCAAAGATCATTGAATGGTATGTCTTTTGCAGAGAACAATTGGGATAGAAAACAGGTATCTATTGGTTGGAAAATGTATATGAATTCTTTTCAAGCTTCTATTGCTATTCAAAATCTAAGAAAATTAGATCAAAAAAAAGAACAGCTTAAAGTAATTAGAGAGTATTATAATACTGCATTTGAATTAGATAATCTTAGTAACCATTTGTACAGAATTAATGTAAGCAATAGATCCCAGGTTATTAAGGCCCTTTCTAATAAAGGAATTACTACAGGCATCCATTATACCCCTCTTCATTTACAGGAGTTATATAAACAAGATGTGATATTGCCCCTTTCTAAGTGGGAAGGAGAAACTACTTTAAGCATTCCGTTTAATGAGTCTATGGAAGTACAAGATGCTAAACAGATTGTAGAGGAGGTGTTAAATGTGGCAATCCTTACATAGCCCTATGGCTGTAGGAAAAATAGGATCTTCTGAATGTAGGGCTATAGCTTCTACTCTGAACGGTACTCCCATGAGTCAGATGGATTTTCATGATATTTTTGTAGGAGCGGGGGTTTTTCCTCCAACCCCCCAGGCAGTAGAGTCTTTTTGTGATATTTATGTTGATCACCTAAGGGAAGTGGATGTGGTTGCTAAATGGCTAGGCCCTGTAGAAGAAGACTTACTACAGAAGTACTGTGCAACAGCTACTCAAGTTTCTTTACGAGATTTAGAGCCTTACTACTGGGAAAAGCCTTGGTCTGAGGAGTTAAGAGGTAAAACTGTTCTTGTAATTTCTCCTTTTACCGAGACAATCCATTCCCAATATATAAAAAGAAGTGTTTTGTGGAAGGATGATAGGGTACTTCCTTCTTTTACTTTAAAAACTATTAAATGTCCTCTGTCTTGGTATTTAAGGGAACCAACAAATACCAGTTGGGTAGATGAGCTTTCTATATTAAAACAAAAAATGACGGATGAAGTTTTTGATATTTGTTTAATTGGTGCAGGAGCATGGTCTGTTCCGTTAGCTGTCCATGCTAAACGATTAGGAAAGATAGGAATTCATTTAGGAGGCAGTCTTCAAATTTTATTTGGAATTAAAGGATTTCGCTGGGATGAGCATGATGTAATTTCTACTTTCTATAATGATGAATGGGTAAGACCCTCTAAAGAAGAAACACCTGAAAGGTCCAAGAATGTAGAAGGTGGGTGTTATTGGTAATGTATAAACAAACTTTAGAAAAATTTGATGATAGTAGAGGGTGTTTATTTCCCTTAGAATTTGGGAAACTTCCTTTTACTCCTGAGCGTCTTTTTATTGTTTCAGATGTTCCTAAAGGGGAAAGAAGAGGGGGTCATGCCCATTATAAAACTGAACAGTATTTAATATGCTTGAGAGGAGCCATAGAGGTAATTTTAGATGATGGGTTTATTGAATCTTCTATACTTTTGGAACCTATGCAGGGCCTCCTTGTCCCAGCATTAATTTGGGACTCACAAATATTTCTAACTGGGGACGATATATTACTGGTTTTAGCCTCTACTGACTATAATAGAGAAGACTATATAGAGTCTTCTTCAGTATTTAAAGCCTTACATTCATCATGACAACATTATTAACAGGAGCTACTGGATTAGTGGGATCTACTATATCCGCTGATTATAGACTGAAAGGAAAACAGAAATTAGATTTAACAGACTGGGCTGCTACTTACAGGTATTTTAAGGAAATTCGTCCTAGTGCAGTTATTCATGCTGCTTCTAGAGTAGGGGGCTTGGGGGCTAACATGAAATACATGGCTGAGTTCTATCATGATAATATCTTAATTAATACCAATGTACTGGAAGCAGCCAGAAGAACAGGAGTAACAAAAGTTGTTTCTTTCTTGTCTACCTGCATCTTTCCAGATGCAGCAGACTACCCCCTTACTGAAGATCAGCTTCACCAAGGAAAGCCACATGATTCTAATTTTGGTTATGCCCATGCGAAACGAATGCTAGAAGTTCACAGTAGAGCTATTGCTACTCAGTATGGTTTAAATTATACTTGTATTATTCCTACTAATATTTATGGGCCTAACGATAATTTTAATTTAGAGAGTAGCCATGTTCTCCCTGCGTTAATCCACAAGTGTTATCTAGCCAAGAAAGATAATACTGATTTAGTTGTGTGGGGAAGTGGTAAGCCTCTTCGTGAATTTATTTTTTCAAAGGACATAGGAGAAATTACGCAACTAATTCTCGAACATTACGAGGATACTGATCCTATGATTCTTTCTACTAGTGAAGAGATTAGTATAAGGGAAGCAGTTGAGACTATAGCTGATGTTATGGGGTTTGAAGGTACTATACTATTTGATGATACCAAACCTGACGGTCAGTTTAGAAAGCCCACCTCTAATTTGAGGTTAAGAAATTTTATTCCTGAGTATCAGTTTACTCCTTTTAGGGAGGGGGTTAAGCAAACCGTAGATTGGTTTGTAGAAAATTATGGGAGTTGTAGAAAATGAAAAAAGCAATAATAACAGGCATTAGTGGGCAGGACGGCTCTTATTTAGCAGAATTACTTTTAAGTAAGGGGTATAAGCTCATTGGTGTCCTAAGACGACATTCTCAGCCACAGTATCAAAGTAAGAGACTAGAGGAGGTAGGAATATATAATCACCCTAATCTTATCTTAAAGTACGGGGATGTTACTGATTTTAGTTCTATGTGCCATCTGATTAAAGATTTTCAGCCCACAGAGATTTACAATTTAGCTGCACAGTCTCATGTAAAAATTAGTTTTGATCAGCCAGCCTTTACTACTAATGCAGATGCAATAGAAGTATTAAATATTTTAGAAGCTATGC
>Ga0209757_10000275_pt1 | contig 12699 bp, 15 predicted proteins | sample ETNvirome_6_1000_FD_185472 | JGI IMG/M metagenome (GOLD analysis project Ga0209757, IMG submission 185472) | Marine viral communities from the Pacific Ocean - ETNP_6_1000 (SPAdes) (version 2) | ecosystem: Environmental > Aquatic > Marine > Oceanic | place: Pacific Ocean | collected 2013-06-19 | reverse complement strand
TTCTAGAATTCTTTTTTCTCTTTGGTTATGAGTATCCATGGCACTCTTAGTTTTATATTTTCCCGCTGCTTTATTACTTCTTAATTTTTGTAATTTGTCTCTTAACATTTGATTTAAATCATTTGTGCCAAATGCAGATTGTAAATTTTTTCCTTGTAAAGGATTGTAATCATCAGCAAAAGGATCAGCACTTCCAACAAATCTACCAATATCATCTTGTCTAAATCCAAGACCTCCTAAATCTGTGCCCCTTAAGGCCACATCTTTTTGTCCTCTTAACATTGGATTATAATTTACCGCTTCAGGATTCATAGCATCATATCTACTAGCCAACATCGTCAAAGGAGAAAAAGCCATGCTTGTATATTTTCCTGCTTTTTTCGCTGCCTTTGATCCAAAGATTCCTTCCCAAAAACCTTTTTTACTTGATTTAGGTTGATTTAGATTGGAATCGTAACCCATATCTAGGCGCGGTGAATACTGATTTTTTCCCGCTCCTCTAGGTTCTAATGGTTTATAATCTCTAAAACCTCTTTCAAATTCTCCACCCGGTCTTTCTATTATTTCTTCCGATTCCTCTTCGTCTACTATTGGGACTGTAGGAACAGGAGTGGGGATAGTTGCTGGTGGTGGAGGAAATATACCTGTAATACCAGGCATAGGTTGATTTAAGTAATCCGCTACATTCTGATCTAATCCAAATTGTGTTGTATAAGCCATTATCTTCTTCCGTCTGCTTGTGCGTCTAATCTTAGTGTTCCGTACCGCCAAGTTTCTCCAGTAGCATCGTTAGCGATATTAATGGAAACTAATCTTCCTCGGGCACGTGTATCTATCTTATCAGTAGTTGTGGTCACTGTAAAGGGTCCTAATGGAGAACTTACAGCTGTCTGATCAGGATAAGAACTTACATATAAAGTCATCTTAGCATTACCTGTTAAATATTTAAAATCAGGAATAATCCGTCTAACAGCCATGAAATATTCTCCATCTCCTCTAAAATCAACCACTCCTGTGGATTGACCCATCATATTTTTTTTGGAACTAATATCATAATCTCCAGAGCGAATATAGGCATTAATTGAAGTCGTGCCTGCACTATTTACCTGATCTGTCCCTGTTTCTTGACCATATAAAAAAGAAGCTCCATAAGTATTTGTAAGTCCTAAAATATCAGGAAAGATAGGTGTACCTGTAGTCACATAGTCAGTAGCATAAGGTGTGTCAAATACATTTGCATCAGTCCATGTAGTTCTATCCAAAGAACTTGTGGTCCATACATTTTCTCCATAATTAAAAGTTACACATCTATCAATTTGACCAGATCCGTCTTGAGCATAAAACCAATTTACTTCGGTATATAAACTATTATGCCCTGCATAAATAAGTTTATTGGCAACATAATTTATTCCTAAATTATCTCCATCTGTATTAAATACAAAATCTTCTACTAAACATGGAATAGATTTAACCGTCCCATCATATCTAAAAAATCCTCCTGAATTTCCCATCCAATATATAGCTCCATTAGCCGCTATTGCAGAACTCATTCCCATACATCCACAATTAGTCCCTACTTGTCTAATACTAAATGTATAAGGAGGTCCCACGTATTGGGCTATATAAGCCGCTGTATCTGTAAGAATAAGATTATAATCTTTACCTGCAATCGCTGCTCTAATTTCATTTCCTGCATCAAGTCTAAAAGTCCCTGCAGTATTAATAGCTGTAGGGGTATAAGAATTTAAATCTTCTTGATTAGAAAATCTTATAAACATTGCATCTTGTGTAGACGTATCTCCAATTGTAGTTTCCGTTCCAATATGAAATAAATGTCTATCCCGATCAGATACTAATGTCATCATACTTGCTGTAGGATTAGAAGTAGTTACATAGTCAGTAGTTGATTGTGATGCTCTCTTACTTCTAGGACTACTTGCCCCGGCGTCCCAGGTAAAAGTTTTTCCATTTGAAATAGTTGCAACAAGAACTTGACCATAATTATCTAAAGACCAGTTTCCTGGATCCAGAGTCACGGTGCTAATTGTACGTTCAGTTCCCCATGTAGAGTCTCCCCATACATAAGTTCCCCATCCATAACCTTTAGTTTGAGTGGTAGGTCCTACCAGATAATAAGGATTAACAGTAGCTGCTCCTGCCGCTGTCATTCCTGTTCCAGTTTCTGCAGTCGATGCTTCAATAGTAAAAGAATCTGTTGCAACAGTTAAAATTTCATAAGCTTTTTCTAAAATACCTGCTGTGAGAGTTGAATCACCTGTAACTGTGACAGCTGATAATGTAATATATCTTCCTACTAATAAACCATGAGAGGCTTTATTAATAGTAATTGTAGTTCCCGCTCCACTACTTGTGGTTAGGGTGCAGCCTGTAATAGCCGTATCGAGTGGGGAAATATCATAAAATGCACTTCCATAAAATAAAAATAAACCTTGACTTGTTCCTATAGCAGAATAACGCTCTCCATCTAAACTCTGAAAAGTATGGGAAGCTCTAGCAGCACCAGGTAGAGTGTGTTCACTAGCAGTCAATTGACTCCATCCCCCTATTTTTTCAGGAAGTCCATATCTAAATCTAACATAATCACCATCAGTCCATTGACCTTCTGCTCCTGATTCTGTGGCTTGTTTGTTAAACCCTGGGACAAATTTGAGCTTTTGTAACATATAATATATGTTATATATGAGTTGTGAATATAATGAAAGTGAGAAATTATAGATGATAAAGACAGTGTTTATAGATAATTGGTTAGATGATGAGTTAGCAGAATATCTCTCTAGTTATTTCTATAAGGATATTCCTTATTACACCAATCATAAATCGTTGCCTCATTATAAAACTTCTCATTTAATGGGAGTCGTTGCTCCTACACCAATGACAGGCTTTCTATTTCATAAGATTCAAAAAATTATGCCGGTTGAATTAATAAGAATGTATACAAATTTACAATATATTACCATGGACGGTAATTGGCATCCTGATATTTTTGATGGTTCAACCCATACTTTTTTATATATGCTTTCAAAAAATGTAGAAGGAGGAGAGTTTGAAATACAGAATGAAAAAAAATATGAATATAAATTTAATCGTCTAATCTGGTTTGATGCCCGTAAAATGCATAAAGGTTTAGCCCCTACTAATAATGTACCAAGAGTTACATTAGCTTTTAAAACAAAATTGATAGAGAAAAAATGAACATAGAAGAAGCAATTGTAGAAATAAATCCCGTCCTAAATACAGAATTGCATCCCGTTTATCGACATACCGCATGGGAATTACTTTTTGCTCAGTTAAAAGAATACACAGATTATAAGGCTAAAGATAAAATGACAATCGGTAAGCACAGGCAAAAAAACGAAGATGTAAGAAATGTTTTAGGCCACTCATTAAAAAAAGATCTTATATCTGATAAAGTTTTTTTCAGGCATATTAAAGATTTTATAACCATTCAATATTCTCACTATAAGGCAAAATTTCCTACAATTCATACCTCTAATATTAATCAAATTGATTTATTAAAATATAAACCAGGAGGAAAATATGAGATTCATTCTGATCATTCTTTTACTACTCAAAGGACATTAAGCTGTGTTATTAATTTAAATGATGAGTATGAAGGAGGGGATTTTATTTTCTATAAACAAAATCTAAAAGATGAAATGAAAAGAATTAAATGTAAAAAAGGGACTGTTTTATTTTTTCCCAGTAGTTTTTTATATCCCCATAAAGTAGCACCTATAACAAAAGGAACTAGATATAGTATTGTGTCATGGCTAATATAAAAACAATTAAATATAAAGTAATAAAAAACTTCTTCACTAAAGAAGAACTTAAACTATTACAGGTGTACTGCAGACACCAATTAGATAAACCATGGATAACAGATGTTCAAAGTCCCTTATCCCCTTCTTGGTATAAAGATCCATTGATGCTTTCTTTATTAGAGCTAAAGCTTTCAAGAGTAGAAAAAGAAGCAAATTTAAAATTATTTAAAACATTTACTTTTTGGAGATATTATATGTATGGATGTGTCTTAAAGGATCACTCAGATAGACCCTCATGTGAAATCAGTGTAACTGCTTGTGTTCATAAAACAGGTAAATGGCCTATTCATATGGAAGGAAACTGGTTTGAAGTAGAAGAAGGGGATGCAATTCTGTATTTAGGATGTGAAATACCACACGGGAGAAAAAAATTTAAATCAGATGCATGTGCCCAGGTCTTTTTTCATTATGTAGATCAAAATGGTCCCTACGCCCATCATCAAGATGACTCGCCCTTCGCGAGAGATTGGAGAGAGGGTTATGATTAAATTTATAACTCCACATCTAGCACAGAGTCATTCACATAGTTTGACAGTAACCTATCCAAGACTCATTCATATAACTTGCGGTAACTATCCGGTTGTAGAAGATATTCATAATTTTATTATGGAAATAAAAAAGAATATAAGTGAAAAGGATTCATACGCATCCAATGTTAAAGGGGGCACAACTGGATGGACCACATTTCTACAAAATCCTTTATTTGTTAAGTTTATAAATTATTTAATTAATAAACATCAATTATCAAACCCCAATACTTTTCAATACTTTTATGAAAGAAAAACTATTGTTGATGCTTGGGGCAATGAATTAAAAAAAGGAGACTATGTGCAACTACACGAACATACTTCTACACATGGTATTTTATACTTAACCGAAGGTACTCCACTAATCTTACCTGAACTTAATATTGAAATAGATCCAAGACCTGGGGATTATTATCTATTTCCACCTTGTATTCAACATTATGTTTCACCTCAAGAAGAGGAAAACTATAGATATAATGTTGTTTTTAATATTGAAGACGAGCCAAACTGGGAAAAAAGTAAAGATGTGTACGAAAAATTAAAATGAGTTCGTTCACTGCTGAATCCATTAACTTAGATATTTCTTATAAGTGTACTCTACAGTGTCCTTTTTGTGAAAGACAGAATAAAGACTTTAAAGATTATAAAGGTTTAATGAAAGATATGTCACTAGAACAGTTTAAAAAAATAGCCAACTCTAATCAACACATTGGATTCTGTGGCCAGATTAGTGATCCAATTTTTAATGTTAATTTTATAGAGATATTAAAATATTCTTATACAAATAAAAATGTTATATCGGTTAATACCGCAGCTAATCATCCCAAACAAAGCTGGTATAAAGATGCCTTTAAAGCTAATCCTAATGCTTCATGGTGCTTTGGTATTGATGGCTTGCCCTCTAAGGACAACCCACATCGTATAAATCAAAAGAGTATGTTGTTATTTAATACTATGATGTTGGGAAAATCTATGGGCATTGAGTGTCAATGGCAATGCATTATATTTTCTTTTAATGAAAAAGATGTGGAAGAGATACAAAAATTGGCACAACAGATTGGAGTTACTCTAAGATTAATACTATCTAATCGATTTAATGATAATACCTTAAGACCTAGCAAAGGTTTATATATTGAAAAATATCATGATACAAAAAAAGAAGGAGAGCTTAAACCTAAATGTTTACCCAAAGCTGAACTTGGTAATTCTGCCATGGGTTATTTATTGCCCTGTTGCTGGTTGGCAGAAGGAAATGTAGAAAAGAAATATCCTTTTTTATGTAATAAAAATACTCATTTAGATAATATAAATTCTATTCAAGAACTTTTAGATACCAAAGAATATAAAGATTTTTATAAAATATTAACAACAACCCCTGAAAAAGCACCGAACAGATGCTGGGAGAAATGTTCTTCTAAATCTGGAGAACATAAGAAATATATTTATTTATGAAAAATTCTACACTAATCACTGGAGGATCAGGTTTTATTGGACGTCATTTATTAAATAAAATACGTGCCTTTAGTATAGATAAAATAGAAGGGGGAGAAATTGAAGCAGCTGAAAAGATGATTAAAGAAATTAATCCTGATATTGTTATTCATTTAGCGTCTCATTCAACAGTTAAAGAGGTGGAAAAAGACCCTATAGGGGCAGCAAATAGTATCATTAATAATGTGATAAATTTACTACAGTGGTGCAAAAATAGCACACAATTTATCTACTTTAGCAGCTCTATGGTTTATGGCGATTTTACAGATGGTGTAAACGAAGATGCCCCATGTAGTCCTAAAAATATGTATGGGTTGATGAAAAAAACTGCAGAGGATTTTGTTAAATTACGCGCTAATAATTATACTATTATAAGACCCAGCGCTGTCTATGGTCCTAATGATAAACCTCAAAGAGTCATACCCACCTTTTTTAAACAAGCCTTGAGGGGAGACACATTAAAGGTAAATGGAAATAACTCTGCCGACTTTACTTATATCAAAGATATAATCGCTGGGACTTTAAAAGTTATTAATAATGAAAAAGCCTATAATCAAACCTATAATATTACTTATGGGCAATCACATACTTTAGAATATTTGGCCAATGCAATTGTTGAACTATGTAATAGTTCATCTTCAATAGAAATAGTTAAACCGGATAAAATATATCCAAAAAGAGGAAGTTTAAATATAGATAAAATAAAAGGGTTGGGATATCATCCTGAATATAATTTAGAAAGAGGGTTAAAGAAAACATATGAATTATTTTGGACTCAATAGACTTTATAAAACGCATAAAGAGTCATTAATTAAAATTGCTTCGGATGTCTGGGCTACTGGTAAAGTTTTACTTGGACCTAAACTAGAAGAATTAGAAACAAATTTAAAAGAACTTACTCAACGTAAATATGCAATTGGAATAGGGAGTGCTACGGATGGGATTTTCTTTGCTTTAAAAGCTTATGGGATTGGTAAAGATCATAAAGTCATTTGTCCTGTTCTAAGCTACAGCGCAACCCGTGATGCTATTTTAAGAACAGGAGCTAGTGTTATTTTTGTTGATACAGATAAAAAAGGAAGATTAAACCTAAAGGACTTGCCGAAGGCTGATGCTATTGTATATGTAAATCTCTATGGCAATCCGCTAGATTATGACAAACTTAAATCTGGAACTCTTATTATTGAAGATGCTGCTCAATCTATGGGTGCTTTCTATAAAAATATTCCTTCTGGAAAACTAGGGGATATAAGTATTTTTAGTTTTGATCCAACCAAAAATCTACCATGTTTTAGTGGTGGAGGAATGGTGTTGACAGATGATGAAAAAATAGCTAAAAAAATTTTTAAGTATAGAAAAGGTTATTATAATTCTGTTTTACCTGAAGATCATGCAGCTCAATTAAATTATTTATTGTTACATTTTGCTTACTGGCAACATGAAAGAAAGCGAGTAGCTCAAACTTATTTTGAACTATTACCTAAAGCAAAGTTTATTAAACCGGATAATAATACCACAGGATCCTATCAAAAACTTATTATGATAACAGATAAAAGAAAGGAAGGTTTTAAAGTTCACTATAAAGAAACATTAGATCCAACCGGTATATATCCTAATGCAGATCAACTTACTAAAACCGTTATGAGTCTGCCTATTCATCCTTTTTTAACTTATGATGAAATTAAAAATATATGCTTATCTATACAACAATAACTAGAACAGATTGTCCCTTCCCAGAACAAGAATATATTAATCCTAAATATAAATATGTATGTTTTCATAGTGTGGATGTTCCCAAAAGAAAAGGGTGGGAATATATAAAAATTAAAAATGAAGTTTCAGACAGATACACCTATTCTAAATATAAAATACTTTCTCATGAATTATTTCAAGAAGACTGTCTTGTTATTGATGGAAAAAATGTATTAACTAAAAATTTTTATAATAATTTTGAAAAAGAAATTAAAGATTATGATTCCATCCTAGAGGCACATAATAATGTTGATTGTTTTTTTGATGAACTTATTGAATGGTTCCTCTTTCCTGTTATTAATTATGAGAAAGCAGTTGAAATACTTAATTTTCATATTGAACAAGGGTATGATTTTACCATCAAAGAACCTGTATTAAGTAATTTTCATTATCGAAAATACACTCAAAAAACAATTAATCATAATAAATTATGGTGGGAATACTGGTTAAAAGAGCAAAAAAGAGATCAGTTATGGTGGTACTTATCCAGATATAAAGTTAATAATAAAGTTAATTGGGTTAAGGGATCATTAGCTTACACACCTAAACATCAACCCATTCCTGAAAATCATGAGTGGAATACAAAACTTACCAACTTAAATAAAATACCTGAGCTCGTTAAGCTTATAAAACAAAAAACAAATATAGATTATCAGGTGAAACAATGGCTGTTGGACCATAGAATCGTAGGGGATACTTTTTATGACTAAAATTCTTTTCCCATCATCCATGAAGTCATAATGTATTTTTCTCCTTTTAAAGGAGGATTACCTCTATGAAGATAGGGAAATCCAGCAGGCCAAATAACTATTCTCCCTGCTTTAGGAGAAACACGTATTTTTTGATGTAAAAATTCTGTTTCACCTCCTTCATCAATATCATTTAAATAGATTGCCCAGGCTAATACTCTTCTACACTCAGGAGTTCTACGTGAATCATATTCAACATGCCATAGATGATAACCTTGACCAGGAATAGTTTTTTGAATCTTCATTTGAGTGTATTCAAAATCTTCATTCCCATGCATCATCTTTTTGATGCCCGTCTGTTTTTCGTAATGCTTTAAAGCTATTTCAAAATTAACAATTAAAGGCTGGACATCCTTAAGCCAAGTGTCGATCGAGTTTGATTTTAAAAATAACTGATCATCTTCTTTATCAGAAACATCCGCATCCTCATTAACAATTCTAGTTAGGGTTTGATTAAATTTGTGCTCCTGCTCAAACATATCAATATTAGCTCTACAAAGAGCTTCACTTATATAGCCGTCGTAAATACCTATAAAATTTTCTATCTTTATTTCCTTCATATAATCTCTATATGAGAGCCTTATAATAAAATGTAATTAAAGTCTAGGAAGAATAAGAGGTAGGACGAGCGCCTAATCTTGATATTTTTTCACCCTCAGTCTCACCATCAGCATTGTTATTATCCCAATCAGCCTGTAATTGAGCTAAGTGTGCTGTATCCCATTTAGTAATAAAATCTTGAATATCGCCGAGACCTTCATCTGCAAAACTACAATGAGGTGTGGAATCTCTATGCTCTACTTCATCTGAAGTTGTACTTGTGCCATGTTGAATCGCCCAAATATTTGAATATTTTGCTTGAGACCAAAAAGCATCATCATTGATTTTATAACCAGTGCCTGCTTCTGCACCTGTGTTTTTAATAATGTTTTTGTCATCAAATATTACTGTCCAATTTGCGTTTGTTGCCATTTTTTCTCCTAAGTCTTAATAACGTACATTAACGTTAAATATGGTTGAAGTACAGAAGTTGCATCCCCTGAAAAATTTGCACTTAATGTACCACTAAAAGTAGCACTTAAATTATGGTCATGCGCTGAACCCGATCCTGTACTTGATGTGGTAACAGCACCACTCGGAGTAACATTAGGTCCCATTCCTGTAGATCCACCTTGGTTTTGTGGGCCTCCAGCTGGTCCAACAGTGTGAGTGTGAGCTGCTAATTGAGCTGTGGATAATGAAGTGTTAGCAACATTCCCACCAATATTTCCGGGGACGTTTCCGGGAACATTTCCAGTTGAAGTTACAGTATTTGCTCCACCAGTTGAAGCTAATGCTTTTCCTGGGGATTTTCCTACTGCTACATTATTTTGTAAATCTGGAAGATTGAAAGTTGTAGATCCATCTCCTACGCCATAAGTTGTACTAATGACACCAAAAAGAGTGGCATAAGTTGTTCTAGAGACCGCTGCTCCAGCACATTCTAAGAAACCAGAAGGAGCCGAACCAGTTGACCATGGAAGAATTGTTCCGGTAGCTGTGCCTTCAATACCTGTAAGGTTTGCTCCATCAAAATCATATTTAGTTGCTTCGTAATTTGACATAATCCATTATCTCCTATTTCTCTGTGTAAGTCCACCCAGTAGTGGCATCCCCAGAATAAACTAATTTAAAACCAGCGCCTTGTGTATTAACGGTAAGGTCTGATGCTGCATTAGCTATGTTGGAACTATTTCTTCCCACAACTAAAGCGTTGCTATCGAAATCATATCCTTGGTCAATAAAAGTAACTTCATCACCTATAGTTGGTGACGCTGGAAGTGTAATTGTAACCCCTCCGCCATTTGTATTAACTGCAAGTTGAGCGCCTGCCTGAATAGTTTCAGCCGCTGTGACAGCTCTCCATACTTTTAATTCTGACCCTTTATAAACATTTGTACCGTCTGACCATAATTGATAAGTGTGGCCTTCACATAAAAGAATTCCTGTACCAGAAGTAGTTTTGAATGTTAAAGTATATCCGGCGTGATTACATGTATCTTGAACGGTATAGGATTTTTCAACTGAATCTGGAATAGTAACATTAACATTTGCCTCTAATGTTCCGGTTAATTTTATTACTTCATTTTTTCCATCAGAAGTTGCACCATTAGTAAAAGTTAAGGCTCTACTCGCATCTGTTACATTAAATGCGCCATAACCTCCGATTGCCTGTTCTAAAATTAATAAGTTTGTATTAGTTATTTGTCCCCAAGTTCCTGAGTTTTCTCCAGTTGTTTGAACTGTTAATTTTAGACTTGCGGATGTTGAATTAGCCATTTTTTAATTCCTTGTATCATCATTTTATAAAAATAAAGAGGGTGTGTCAACCACTCTAAGCAGCGACCTCCCGCCATCCTGGAGGATCTATTGGTGCTGAACCGGTATTTACGTCGTTCCAGATTAAAGGCCTAACAGAAGCTGCCTCAATAGTCAAGGCATTTCCAGTAAGTACTGCAACGCCTTCTCCAGTAGGAGTTACACTATTAAGCGCCGCTGTCATTGCAATTCCTGTTACATCAATAAAGGAAACTGCGTCTGCAACAGCTGTTCCTAAACCAGCTGTCATTGCAATTCCTGTTAAACTTATAACTGCATGTGCTTCAACTGTTAAAGTACCCAAATTAGCAATCATAAATTCACCTATGATCATCGCATCAGGAGCTGGATCAACATTTCCTAATGTTACTTGAGCTACACTTAAAGTATTAGCAACTACAGTAGCACCAGCTGCAACAGTTACGCTTCCTAATGAAGCACTCATCGCTATGCCGGTAACTGAAACTGTTTCGTATATTCCTTCAACGCCCCAATCAAATTGGCCCCATGTATATCTACCCCAACCCGTAGTATTAAAAGCGTCCACACTACCTAATCCCATACTCATTCCAATGCCCGAAAGCATTGCATCAGGACCTGCATCTACACTTCCCTGAGAGGAAGTCATAGCTATTCCGGTTGGTTGTATTATATTTGCCCCGTAGGCAGTTAGAGTGCCGAGAGCAAGAGTTGCTGTTTGATTTGCGGTTGATGAGTTGGTAGCGGTAGCGCCAGCTGTAATAGTTACACTAGCTAGTGTAGCTGTTAAAGCTATACCAGTAACTGTAAAAGCTACATCAGAGGAATCGCCCCAATCATTGTCGCCCCAATTAAGATCTGAATTCCATCCAACGTTTGCCATAGGAAGTTAACCTCCCTATTATCCTGATATTCTTAGGATAGCCGCCGTACTTGTTGGTGCTGGAAATTGAATTGTAAACGTACCTGAAGTGGATGTCTTATCACCACCAAAATCTAAAACACATACTGCTGCGTTTGAGACCGCAGAAGATGTATTATAAAGTAAAGCTCCTCGAGACGTAATTGTTGCTCCTGTAAAAGAAAGATCTGCAAAATCACAACGTGCTACACCATCAGTAATAGACGTGCCCGAATTTGTTAACGCGCCGCCTCCTGCTGTGTATGTTCCACTGTTGCTTACTTCGTTAGTTGCTGCATAAGCAGTAGTAGTTGAGTTCAAAGTTGCCGAGCTTGTATAAAGAGCCATTTTAAACTTATCACCACTTGAGGATGCAAAGTTTTGATCGCCTTCTAAGAGTTGCTTTTTAAATGCGTTTGCAATTGCTTGTGTTATAGCCATTTTTTGTTCTCCTATTTTCCTATACGAGGAACACCACTTTGATATTCATCTCGTCTTCGTCTTCCCATTTGTTCGATTGCGAAGCCTTCTAATACTTGTTTATACTTTCCTTCGTATAATTGCAAGAGATCATTTGGCCCCTTTAGAAAACTAAATGCTTCTCCGAGGCATGCATATAAAAGTCCATTGGGAAAATTTAAACTTATGTATGTTGTCGTATTTGTACTAGATAATCCTGGATCTTTCAAGATATAATTTAATTGAAGGGTATAGGTAGCATCAGGAGTAGGGGCCAAAACTATAGTGTCCGCATCCCATGAACTATAATATTTAGGCACTCCTTGCGCATTAGTAGGATTGAATTGGGACATAAAACTTGTGTCTCTATACTGTAAAAAATCTCTGTTATCCGCTACTCCAACTCCATCAGAATCTACAATTTGAAGGGATCTAATTACCAACGCATCTGTAGGTTCATCTATAAAACGAGTACCCGCTATAACTTGAGCTGTTTTATATCTTCTATTACTATCTGCATCTACATCCCGTAAAATTCTAAACTCTGCGTTCTCAATAAATCCATTAATAATAGTACTTGTTAAAACTGAAGAGGTGACTTCTGTATAATCTCTAATTTTTGTTACTAATTCGTCGTATGT
>Ga0209757_10000274_pt1 | contig 12731 bp, 14 predicted proteins | sample ETNvirome_6_1000_FD_185472 | JGI IMG/M metagenome (GOLD analysis project Ga0209757, IMG submission 185472) | Marine viral communities from the Pacific Ocean - ETNP_6_1000 (SPAdes) (version 2) | ecosystem: Environmental > Aquatic > Marine > Oceanic | place: Pacific Ocean | collected 2013-06-19 | reverse complement strand
TACCGCGCCATCAAGACGCTACGCAAAGAGGGTGAAACGTTCAAGACGCCGGCCGGGTACATACAAGCTCACCCGGCGGTAGCGATCCTGAACGCGGCCAGGGGAGCGCTGATTAAATACGCGGCGCAGTTCGGCCTGACGCCCTCGGGGCGCGTCGGCCTGGCAGCGAAAGAAAGAGAAGCAAAAGACCCCTTGACGGACTTTGCGAGGCGCAAACGTGGTTAGTGCCACAACAAAGCGTTTTATACGGAACAAGACCGACGCTAAAGCGGTCAAGGCCGGTTACGTCGTTGACCGCAAAAAAGCCGATCACGTTATAGATTTTTTCGCAGAGCTCCGCCACACCCTCGGCCAGTGGGCCGGGAAACCCATCGAGCTGATGCCCTGGCAGCGCGACGAGCTCATAACGCCTCTGTTTGGCTGGGTACATAAGGACACCGGGCTAAGGCGATTCAGAACCGCATATATCGAGGTGCCTAAAAAGAACGGGAAATCTACTCTCTGCTCAGGGCTGGCGCTCTACCTGCTGGCGGCCGACGGGGAACCCGGCTCACAGGTCTACTGCGCCGCGGCCTCGAGGGACCAGGCGACTATCGTCTACAGGGAGGCCAGCAGGATGGCGAAGACGTCGCCGCTCCTAAAGGATTACATCCTTGCGCGTGATTCTCTGAAGCATCTCGCGCTCCCCTCGAGCAATTCATTCTTGAAAGCGCTGAGCGCTGAGCACCACCGGCAAGAGGGCCTCAACTGGCATGGCCTGATATTTGATGAGCTCCATGCCCAGCCTGACCGGCGGCTATGGGATTGTCTACGCTATGGCGGCGCCTCGAGGCGTGAGCCGCTGCTCATATCCATCACGACGGCGGGCTTCGACCGTCATTCTATATGCTATGAACAGCGCACCCATGCAGAGCGCGTACTGAACGGCACCAGCGAGGATCTAACGTTTTTCGGGCTGATACGGTGCGCCGATGAGGATGACGATTGGACCAAGTTTAAAACCTGGAAGAAGGCGAATCCCAGCCTCGACGTAACCATTAACAGGGCTGATATTCGCGCATCGTGTATAGAGGCTAAAGAAAGCCCAACCAAGGAGAACAGCTTTAAGCGCTACAGGCTCAACATCTGGACCGAGCAAGATGAGCGGTGGATGCCGATGAAAAGGTGGGATTCCTGCGCCGGCCAGCTGGAGCCGGCTGACCTCAAGGGGCAGGAATGTTTCTGCGGGCTTGACCTTGCCAGCACCAGGGACATCGCGGCGCTATCTATGGTATTCCCCACCGATGAGGGTGTTTCAGTTCTCAGCCGTTTCTGGATACCGAAAGCCAACGCCCTGGAGCGTGAGCGCCGCGACCGGGTGCCGTACCTTACCTGGGCTAAAGAGGGCCTCGTCACGCTGACGGAGGGCGACGTCATTGATTACGACGTTATCCGCCAGGACATCAACGAGCTGAACGAGAAATACAACATCAAGGAGATCGCCATTGACCGCTGGAACGCGGCGCAGATCACCACCCAGCTACAGGGCGATGGTTTTGAGGTGGTGATGTTCGGCCAGGGCTTCGCCTCCATGAGCGCTCCCACCAAGGAGCTCGAGAAGATTGTATATAGCAAAGAGCTCACGCATGGCGGATGCCCGGTGCTCAGGTGGATGGCCGGCCACGTCGTGGTAGAGCAAGACGCAGCCGGCAACCTGAAGCTCTCTAAACGAAAATCACAAGAAAAAATAGATGGCCTGGTGGCGCTCGTCATGGCGCTGGGCCGCGCTAATGTTAGAACCGAGCCGGTGAGAAGTGTTTATTCTTCAGGCGGGCTCTCTTTTGTATAAGGTGAGATTATGGGCATTTTAGAAACCCTCAGAGGATTCTGGAAGAAGCGAAGCATAGAAAACCCGGCTACGCCTCTCTCTGCTCCAGATGATTGGCTGTTGGACCTGGCCGGCGGCTCGACGAGCTCAGGCATCAACGTGAACCCGCAATCGGCAATGACCTATGCGCCGGTGTACAGGGCCATCAATATCATCAGCCAGGACGTGGCTAAGCTGCCGCTGGTGGTGTACAGGCGCAACGGCGAGGGGAAAGACAAGGCCACCGCGCATCCGGCCTACAGGGTGCTCAGATACCAGACATCCAGCACGATGAGCGCCTTCGAGTTTAAATCGACCTTGACGGCTGACGCCCTGCTCTATGGTTCGGGCTTCGCGGCGATCATGCGTAACGAGGCCGGGACAGCCACCGAGTTGGTGCCGCTGTCGCCAGGGGCGACCCAGGAGGTTTGGAAGGGCGACGTCCGCAGCTATACCACCGTCATCAACAACAAAGAAGAAAAGCTGACCGCCGAGAATGTTCTGCATATTCGGGCGCTTTACGGGCTGGGCATCGTGGAGCTGGCGCGTGAATCGATCGGCCTCGGTATGGCCGCCGAGCTCTACGGCGCCATATTCTTCAAGAATAACGCCAGGCCCTCAGCTGTGCTGGAGCACCCTGGCCACCTTGACAATGACGCCCGCGACAACCTGCGGCGCTCCTGGGATGCGATGCATGGACAGGTTAGCAACGCGCACCGGGTAGCCATCCTCGAGGAGGGAATGCAGCTTAAACCCTTCGCCAGCTCTAACAAGGATGCCGAATTCAACGATACGCGGCAACTCGAAGTTAGGAACATTGCCAGCTGGTTCGGTATTCCGCCTCACATGCTGGCCGACAATACCAGGACCAGCTACAACAGCCTCGAAAGCGAGAATCAGGCATACCTGGACAGCTCGTTAGATCCCTGGCTGGTGACGTGGGAAACAGAGTGCAGGGCTAAGCTCCTGACAGTCAGCCAGCAACAGCGTGATACGCATTTTGTAGAGTTTAACCGCAACGCCCTGGTAAGGGCTAACATGGAAGCCCGGGGCGCGTATTACAATCTCGCCATCCAGGGCGGCTGGATGAGCCGCGACGAGATCCGCGGCCGCGAGAACCTGAACCCGATACCGGGCGAAGGCGGATCTACGTTCATGGTGCCGCTCAACATGGGGCCGGCCTCGGTGGCGCCGGTGGCTGACCAGGAGGGGGAAGACCTGGGCGCCCGGGAGGCCCTCGGGGTTATCCTCAAGGATACTCTCCAGCGTATGGCGAAACGCATCTGCACCAGGCATGAGAAGGCCGCGAAGAAGCCGGCCGAGCTCGATGCATGGTTTGCCGGCGGCATTATCGATGAGAGCCGGGCGGTGGTTCTCGACGCGCTGACGCCTGCCCTCGACGCCCTCGAGGTGCCCGGGAACCGCTCCAGCCTGATGCTGGAATTTTTCTATAGTATGAAAGATGCGCTAAAGGGCGCAGAGACGAACAGACAACAGATTATCAGCGACATCAGCGAGGAGCTGGCCAGGCGCTGGATGGGAGAACAGAACAATGGAAGCTGAAAGACGCTATCAGCCGGCCGGGGAAGACCTCGAGATCCGAGCTGACCTTAACGGGAATATTTCAGGCTACGCGGCGGTCTTCTATACGGGCGAGGCCAATACTGAATTTGGGCTCTGGGAGGGCGCCCGGGAGCGTATAGCACCTGGAGCCTTCCAGCGGGCTATCTCTGAACGTGATGATGCCAGGGCGCTCTTCAACCATGAGCCTGACAAGCTGCTCGGCCGCGTGAGCGCGGGCACCCTGCGCCTCGAGGAAGATGGGCGCGGGCTTCACTACTCTATCAACCTGGGGAATACGTCGATTGCCAAAGACGTTAAAGAGATGATCGGCCGGGGCGACCTGACCGGCAGCTCTTTTTCGTTCAAGGTGACGGAAGAAGAATGGACCGAGGAAGACGGCACCCAGATCCGAAATATTAAAGGGGTGCAGCTGTTCGATGTGGGCCCTGTTACCTTCCCGGCCTATGACGCCAGCACCGTAAAAAGCCGGGATATTCAAGGTGCCAAAGATTCGCAGCAAGACCACGAACGAGAAAAACTCAAAAAACGCATAAATGACCGCATCGATGAGCTTGCAGGCGAGAATGAGCCCGAGGGGGCTGCTGAGGAGGCCGAGAAGCCCTCCTGAGCGACGTTTAAAGAGTCTTTGAGGCGTTATAGCTACAGGAATAGGGCTTTTCTAAGGGGCATATAGAGCCTCTTGACAGTGAAAACCCCAAAGCTATAATTCTTGTAGTTATTTTATAAACTCCAAGCCGGCGGTCTAATCCGCCAGGTCAGCGAACCCTAACGATCCAATTCGCTTGAAGGGCCGCATTGAAACCCCAAAGTTTCAGCGGCTCTTTTTTTGTGCCGCTGGGAAGGACAAAACCCAATGAGCATCAAAGCTATGAAAGAAGAGCGCTTCGAGATCTTCAAAAGACTCGAGGAGCTCAGGACGACGGCCAACGACGCCGAACACAAATGGTCCGATGAGGATGAATCTAACTGGACCAGCTGTAATGGCGATTATGATCGCCTGAGCAGAAGCATCGAAATCACAGAGCGCACCGAGGAGCTCGAGCAGAAGCTAGGCCAGCAGAGTGAGAAGCGGGAGCTCTTCCGCGCCGAGCTGCCCGAGGCTGTGCGAGATGCTGCCCCTAGTCGAGAAGAAAGAGACGACGCGCTACAGGGCTGGGCCCGGGCTCAGATGGGCCTGGACCTCGAGGAGCGCCATCAGCTGGCCTGCCGCAAGTGCGGAGTAAACCCTAAAAAGGAATATTACTCTACCCAGCTTTACCGGGGCAACTATGACACTATGCGCCGCGAGATGCGGGCGCAGAGCGTCGGCAGCGCTACAGCCGGCGGCGACCTGGTGCCCGAGGGTTTTGTATATGAGCTCGAGCGGGCCCTCCTGGCCTATGGTGGAATGAGACAGGTTTCCTCTACCATAAGAACAGATTCCGGCGCGGATTTGCCATGGCCTACCGTAAATGATACGGGCAACACCGGCGCCATCCTGGCCGAGAATACCCAGGTATCTGAGCAGGATGTAACCTTTGGCTCTGTAACGTTCGGAGCTTTTAAGTATACCTCCAAGCTGGTGTTGGTTTCTGAGGAGCTGATGCAAGATTCAGCGTTTAACCTCACCAGCGAGCTCGGCTCACTCCTGGGCGAGCGCATTGCTCGAATTCTGAACGAAAACTTCACCACGGGATCTGGCTCAGGCCAGCCTAATGGCGTAATCACAGCAGCCTCAAGCGGCAAAACGGCCGCGTCGGCCTCGGCTATTACAGCCGGCGAGATCATCGACCTGTTTCATAGTGTTGATCCTTCTTACCGCGATGGCGCTTCAAGCGTCTGGATGTGCAATGATTCGACGGTGGCGGCGATCCGCAAGCTGACCGACGACCAGGGACAGTTCCTCTGGCAGGCCGGGATGCAGGCGGGGATACCTGACCGCCTCTATGGTCGCGCTGTGGTGGTCAATCAAATCATGCAGGACATCGGGGCGTCTGAATATCCCCTGATTTTTGGTGACTTCTCTCTTTATAAGATTAGAGACGTCGCTGGCGTAAGGCTCTACCGCATGAACGAGCGCTACCGGGACTATGACCAAACGGGCTTCGTTATTTTCAGCCGCCATGACGGAAATCTCCTGAACGCAGGCACCAACCCGGTCAAGTACCTGACGATGGCAGCTTCATAATGAAGGTGTCGCTATTAGTTAGTCGAGCAGGGCCGACGTTTAGCCAGAAGAAGGGCGATATTGTTGACGTTTCCGCCGATGAGGGGAAACGGCTCATCGCCGCTGGCCAAGCGCAGGCAGTTAAGGGAGGCGGCGCGAAGAGCGCCGCCTCCTCTTCTTCCAAACCTAAGAAGAAGAAGGCAACCGAATGAAAATCAAGCTCCTCGTAAACTTCCGCACCGAAACCGAAAAGCATTGTTGCGGTGACGTCATCGAGGTGTCAAAGAAGGTAGGGCAGCGCCTGGTCGATATCGGCCAGGCGGTGCCAGCTGCCGGCGGCAAAAAAGAAGCGGCCGCCCTGGAACCTGACACCGAGAACGCGGCCGAAGACGCACCGGAAAAGAGGTGATCTATGGGCCTGGCTGTAGTCACGCCACCGACAGAAGAACCTCTGACCCTGGCGGAATTAAAAGAACACCTGAGAATTGAGACCGCCGATGATAACGACTACATCACGGCGTTAGGCATCAGCGGCCGCGAGTGGTGCGAGGGTTTCTGCAATCGGCAGTTCGTCACGGCCACCTATGACTGGAGCGTAGATAAGTTCTCGAGCTCTTTTCTTCTACCTAAGCCCGAGCTGCAAAGCGTCACCACGGTGAAATATATCGACACCGACGGCGCAACGCAGACAGTCTCAAGCTCGGTCTACGATGTAGATATAGACCAGGAGCCGGGGCGCCTGCGCCTGGCATATTCGCAGAGCTGGCCATCTGACCGGCGCTCGACACCTAACAGCGTGATCATCAGGTTCGTGGCCGGCTACGGCGACGCCGACGCGGTGCCTGAGACCATCAAGGCCGCCATCAAGCTCCTGGTTGGACACCTCTATGAGCATCGGGAAGCCGTCACGCTCGGGCACCTGTCGCGGAGCCTGCAATACGGCCTCGAGCGCCTGCTATGGCCTTACAAGATGGCGGAGGTGTGATTGATGCTGATAGGGCGCCTACGTCATCGGATCACCTTCCAGAATGAGAGCCTCGTCGATGATGGCCAGGGCGGTGAGGTGCGCACCTGGGACACCAGGACCGAGGCATCCTTTGCCAGCATCAAGCCGCTCAGGGCCGAGGAGAGATTCTACAACGAGCAGCTGAACCATAACGGCACTCATGAGGTGGTCATACGCTATCGCGATGATATTTCTGCTACTGACCGGATAAAGATTTCTTCCGGCCGATATTTTCAGATCGTCGGGATGATTAATCCCAACGAGCGAGATCGCCAGCTGGTGATCACCTGTAAGGAAATCAACGCATGAGCCTGAAAATATCGAAATCAAGCCAGGCGGTGATTTTCAAAAAACTGCTCCTGATGAGCGGCGCCATTAAGCGCAACGTGCGGGAGGTGGTCGAGGAGAGCTCCAAGGCCATCCAGAAAGACGCCAGGAGCAGGGCGCCCAGCGATACGGGGCGGCTCAGGCGTTCTATCCAGTTCAGGAAGCACAACGAGGGGCTTACCGGCGTGGTCTACACCAGGACGACATCGGCCGGCGGGCGCTCAGGTGTGAGTTACGCGCATCTTGTGGAATGGGGCTCGGGCTCTTTCTATAATCCCGTCGCCGTCGGGCGCCGGGGCGGTGGTGGGGCCTATACGCCGCCGGCCGGGGGCCTGCTGGGTGCCTGGGCTGAGCGGAAGGGCCTGCCGGTTTTCCCGGTGGCGCGTGGGCTGGGGCTCAAGGGAGGCGTAAAGGGCCGGCCGTTTCTTTTCCCAGCCTTCCAGGGAGAAAGACCGCGTTTCACGCGCAACCTGCGGCGGGCAATCTGGAATAAATCAGTTGTCCCGATAGCCAGGGGGGCCGCATGAGCGAAAGACTCCCTCTCAATTCACTTCAAAAGGGCATCTACGGGCGCCTCACGGATGCAGGCGATGGGATTTCGACCGATGTATATGACGAGGTGCCCGAGGGCACCGCGCCGCCCTACGTCGAGATCGGGAGCTGCTCAGTATCTCTCGAGCTCGAGAAAATCAGCGAGGCCACAACGACGCTACACGCCTTCAGCGATGAGGCGGGCAACAAAGCCTGCAATGACATCCTCGAGGCCAGCATAGAGAGCCTGACCGGCTCAGCTTTAACATTAGACGAGAGTTTTACCCAGGCGCTCGGGCGCCTCGAGGTAGCGGAAATTTTTAAGGAATACCATGCCGAGGGCAAGTTAGTCCGCCACGGCGTTTTGAGGTTTCGTTGGATACTTTCTGACGACGCATAACAGGAGATTTTAAGATGGCAGTAGAAACAGGCTTAAATTGGGAATTTTACGTTGATATAGCGGATGACCTGGCCTCTCCCAGCTGGGTGCTGCTCCCGCAGCAGAGGGATGGCAGCCTGAGCTTTTCAAAGACTGACGTTGACAGCACCAACAAGGAAAACTCGGGCTGGATCGATAGCTTCTCGACCCGGCGCGGCTGGACAGCCTCGGTCGAGGGCATTTATGAGGATAACGATAGCGCCCTGGATTATCTGATTGCGACAAACGAGCTTCACGCCTCAAACACCGATTACCAGGTAGGCGTCAAGCTGGTAGACAACGCGGGCGACACCTACGTCGGCGCCACCACCCTGGACAGTATCGAACTGGCATTACCTGAAGCCGATCTCGTCACCTATTCTCTCAGTTTCACAGGACGCGGGGCGCTGACCCTGACCAGGGCGTAAACAATGAACGATGTTCCTCCCGTTCCCAGCGGCGTAGAAATCATTTTAGACCGGCCTCGGCGCCTGAAATACGGATTCAATGCTATGTGTGAATTCGAGGGCAAGATGGGCCAGGGTATAGCGGAATCGCTGAACGAGAAGAACATCGGTTTTCAGTCTGCTAGAGCATTATTGTGGGCCGGGCTCATCTGGGAGAGCCCGGAGCTCACGCTGGAAGAGACCGGCGATTTAATTGACGCGGTGCCTGAGAGCGCGGCCGAGGCCAGCACAAGCGATCATCTTCAGTATGTGATGGAGCGCGTGATGGTCGCGCAGGCCGCTGACCAGGGCAAAGCAAAAAAAAAGGACCGCCAGAAAAAGGCGAGCTGAAAAACAATTGGGACGAGCTCAGAAAAATGGCGTTCCGCATCGGCCTGAAGCCGGGAGAATTCTGGGCCCTGACGCCGCGAGAGTTTCAGCTGATGGTAGAGGCTCACAATGAAAATACAGAAAGCGCCCACGACGCCCGAGCCTGGGCGCTCTCCACCCTCATCTGCTCTCTCGGCCAGTTCCGACACAAACCGAACCCCACGAAGATGTTTAACGAGCTTTCAGGCCGAGCAGCTAAGCGCGAAAAATCGAAAGCTGACAGCGACAAAATCGGCGAGATTGTCCGAAAAGCCCGCGACCGTGAACGAGTAAGAAAGAAAGACCAGGAGCAAAATGGCCGGCGTTAAATTAGGCTCGATGGAAATTGTCCTGGGCCTGGACCTCAAGAATTTTGAGCGCCAGATGAAGGGCATCCGGCGCAAGTTCGGGCGCCTGAGCGGCCAGCTGAAGATGGCCGGCCGGGATCTCACGCAGGCCCTCACGCTGCCGCTGGCTGCTATAGGCGTAGGCGCCACCAAGCTCGCCGTAGACTGGGAGACCAGCTTCGCGAACGTGCAAAAGACGGTTAAGGGCACCGAGAGCGAATTATCCCAGCTCTCTGATGGGCTCAGGAAGATGAGCACCGAGCTCCCCATCACGGCCGGGGGCCTGGCAAGCATAGCGGAAGAGGCGGGGCGGCTGGGTATCAAGCAGCGCGAGATCCTCGGATTCACCGAGACCATTGTACGCCTGGCGGAAACTAGCACCCTGGGCGCCGAGGAGGCGGCCACCGGGCTGGCGCGTTTCGCAAATATCACCCGGCTACCCCAGGCCCAGATCGGGCGCCTTGCCACCAGCCTGACGGTGCTGGGATCTGAGTTTGCCACGACCGAATCAGAAATACAGGAGATGAGCCTGCGCCTGGCGGCGGCTGGTACTCACATCGGCCTGTCGGCCGCAGAGATAACGGGCTTTTCCGCTGCCCTCACCAGCCTGGGCATTAACGCCGAGGCCGGCGGAACAGCCATCAGCCGGGTGTTTATAGATATGGCGGCGGCGGTAGACCAGGGCGGCGCCAAGCTCGAGCTCTTCGCCTCGGTGGCAGGCCAGAGCGTGGACGGGTTCAAAAAGCGATTTGAAACCGACGCGGCCGGCGCTGTTTCTACGTTCATCAGCGGCCTGGGCACCCTCGAGAAGCGCGGCAAGAGCCTGACGGGCACCATCGGGCAGCTCGGTTTCGCCAATGTTCGCATCCGTGACGCGCTGCTCAGGGCATCCGGCGCGGGCGACCTGCTCGAGCGCACCCTGGACCGCTCGAATACAGCCTGGGCTGAAAATACGGCGCTTGTCGAGCTCTCGGATAAGCGTTTCAAGACCACCGCCGCCATGCTCACAGTCTTAAAAAACAAGTTTACAGAGCTGGGGCGCCAGCTGGGAGAGGCTCTAATTCCGGCGCTCAAGGCGCTGATGGAAGTATTCCAGGGCTTTTTGCCTACCATCCAGGGCTGGATTAACAGCTTCTCGGCTCTCCCGGCCAGCACCAAGGCCACCATCATCGCCTTTACCGCCCTGGCGGCGGCTATCGGGCCGCTGCTCATCATGCTGGGGATGCTGAGCGGCTCTCTGGCGGCCGTAGCCTCGATGATGACCTTGGTATCGGCTCATCCTATTGTGGCGCTTATCACGGCCATCAGCGCCCTGGTGGTGGGCATAATTGGCTATAACGTAGTTGCGGCGAAGATGAAAGCGTTTACAAGCGGGATCGGCACCGAGGCCACCGATACAGAGAAGCGCATCAGGGCCCTCCAAAAAACGATAGAGAACATCACCAAACTGGAAAAGCTCAGGGCACAAGAAGCCCAGGCCCGGTCAAATAAAACCACCAGTGTTCTGCGTCAAGGTGGAGCGGCTATCGCGGTAGTTAACGCCGAGAGAAAAAAGGAAATTCAAGAGCTCATCAAGGCCATCGACGGACAGACCACAGCGGAAGCCAAACAGGCCATCCAGGTGCTCGAGGTGATCCAGATGGTCAAAAAATCGATGGATGCTCAGGACAGACTCACTAAGGCAAAAACCCTTGCCAGCCAGAAAGCGGAGCTCCTGAACGCCCTCCTGGCTGAAGAAAGCGCCCTCCAGATGGAGCTGGCGACCAAGAGCGGGCCAGCGGCCGCCCAGGCTCTCGATGATAGCCAGGTGAGAATGAGCAACCTGAATATAGTTCTCAGCCAGCTGACCGCCGGGCAGATTGACGCTAGCGACGCAGGGCAAAAGCTCCTCGACATCCTCGAGGAGCATCGGAAGAAAGCCGGCCAAACGAAAACAGCCTGGGAAGAGTGGGAAAAAAGCATTGGCGATGTGATGAAAAACGCCAGCGCCTGGGTGGATGATTTTACCTTCAACGTGATGCAGCGTTTCACCGATGGAATTGGCGACGCCTTCGCGCAGGCCATCGTCAGTGGAAAATCGTTCGGTGATCTCATGAGCTCGTTGTGGAAAGACATCGCCAAGATGATTATCTCTCGGCTGGTGTCCATTGCCGCACAGTTCGTTATCTTCAGCCTCATCCAGAAGGCCACCGGGAAGGCTGGGGCGGTGGGGATGATTTCATCAAAGGCCGCCGAAACCTACGCGGGCGGTTTCGCCTCGGTGATGACGGCTCTGCCCTTCCCCCTGAATATAGTGATGGCGCCGATAGTGGGAGCTTCCCAGGCGGCGCTGATGACAGCCACGGCGCTCGGGCTTGCGTCCTTCGCGCAGGGCGGCATTATCTCGAGCCCCCAGCTGGTGCTGGCCGGCGAGGCTGGGCCCGAGGCTATCGTACCGCTTGACCGGCTCGGATCGTTCGGTGGTGGGGGCCAGGTTATCAACCTGCACATTGACGGGGAGCTCATCACCCAGGAGGTGGTACACGGTATGCCGGCGTTCATTGATGCGAGGCTGGGAGGAATATAGATGACCGACACCGCAGCACTCCAGGGCATACAGTTGAAGACGCATCCCGGCAGCCAGTATGGAGACGGTCTTTACGGCCACTATATAAATAGTTCCGATGATAAAATGGCGGTAATTTTTACTGTTCCAGGGGATTGTAACCTCACCGGGATGGCGTGTTTCGCGGCCACAACTTATGGAACATCGCCGTTTTGCAAAATGAACATACAAGGTGTTACAACCAGCGGCGCCGAGGAGCCGGATGGAGTGGTAGCAGGCTCAGGCTCAGCTGAAACGGCCGCGTTCCAATCCTCTTATTCAACCCGCCAGGCGCATGATTTTGACACACCGCTGGCGGTCAACGGCGGCGATGTGCTGGCGGCCGTTCTGGAGTATGACTCTGGAACAGTTGATGGATCGAATTATGTTTTATTCCGGTACGCCACGAAGAGCGTCTATTCAAATATGCTACCGCTCCCAATGCAAGCGAGTGGAGGCACCTGGACGCCGAAAAATACCTACTGGCCGAGCATCACCGTCACCACAGACGAGACCTGGGACTGCGGCGGGATGTTTAACGCCGGGGCCGTCACGGACACCACATCGATGAATTCCAGCGGCAAGCGCTGGGCCATGAGAATGGCGATTCCAGCCGATGAAAATCTCGAGCTTCACGTCGAGGGCTTCAGATATAACGGGGTGCCCGTAGGCGGCGCCGGCGAAACCTATAAGATCGGCATCTGGAATGAGGCCGGCGCGGAAATCGTAAGCGCTACCATCGACGCGGACCAGGGCGATTCTGGCGTAACTCCCCTGAGCAGCCGCGAATATTATTTTGACGACGTAGCGCTTCTGGAATCTGGCGTAGTTTACTATTGCGGCTTCCAGAATACGGGCGACGCCATCGGCGGCTCATATTTAGAAATGAAACACGCCGATGGCCTGCGGTCTTATCCCGGGGGAGATATTTTTTATGTTTCAGCCTGGGATGGCGTGGATACCTGGACGGGCGACCAGACCCGGCGCATCCTCATCAACCCGATCTTGTCATCAATTCACGGCACCGGCGGCGGCGGCTCCACCACCAGGCCAACAATGGGAGTTATAGGCTAATGCCAGTTTCAGGAGTAGCTTTGACCGCTGTTCATTTTTTCGCAACCGACAGC
>Ga0209757_10000273_pt1 | contig 12793 bp, 28 predicted proteins | sample ETNvirome_6_1000_FD_185472 | JGI IMG/M metagenome (GOLD analysis project Ga0209757, IMG submission 185472) | Marine viral communities from the Pacific Ocean - ETNP_6_1000 (SPAdes) (version 2) | ecosystem: Environmental > Aquatic > Marine > Oceanic | place: Pacific Ocean | collected 2013-06-19 | reverse complement strand
TTCAGGATCGTATTACATACAAGCTTTACCGGACTCAGGGGACATGGTGTTACTTAATCCCGATACCGGCATGAATTATTCGGATCTTATTCAACAGGCTAATTTTAAAAAATTTAATTCACTTAACAGTACCGTATTTAATATTACCCCGGAGCCTGGGCGCTTAGTTCTTTTTCCAGCGCACTTAGAGCATCGGGTTGAACCTAATCAAAACCAAAGCGATCGAATCAGCTTAGCTTTTAATCTCCGGGTCATCCGTTAATTTTAAAGTAAACTTATGTTCTTTACCCACCAGGTCCCGGAAGGTCTCCATTAAGAAAGACCATTTTTTCTTAGCAGCACTTTTTTCTTTAGCCGTAGCCGTGGGGCTATTATAAATTTTTGCCTGGCGCTTGATATTATCTAAGAGTCTCATACAAATTTAGGTCCCATCAGCCATAACACTAAGCTCTCTCGAACTCCTTTTAAAACCGGCTTAACGCGATGCGGGGTAAAGGCAGGAAAGACAGCAACAGCACCAATGTGATTAAATTCAGGAACTTCAGTCGGAGCGCTGATTGCAACTTCAAGAGCTCCCCCTTCGTAAGGTCCTTGCGACATATTTAAAACACAAGTGAGTTTAACATCACTCACCGGATTCTTGGATTGAATACCATCGGTGTGCCACTCGTATTCAGTTCCAGGTTTATAGATGTTATAAAAAATATTCTGATAGTTTAAGACCGGATAAAGATTAAAACCAAAGTTCTCCGTATTACAAAACAAACAACGATCATAAAACGCCTGCAGGAGAGAGCTCACCTTGTTCCATTTCATCAGGTAAACTTCTGAAGTTTTTTTAACACGAGCAGCTCCACTCTCGGTATCCCGAGTAAAAAAATGAGGAACAAGAGCGTCTTTTAATTCTTTAATTTCTTGGGGAGAATAGACATTAGTCCAATAATAACTATAGCGGCCGGAACGAGAGGTCATTGTAAATAAAAATTATAAGATAAAGAAATACGCTGGTCATCTGTTTCTTGCCGAGCGACTGCATGACGAACATGGCTGCGAAAGATCATCAACTGTCCTGGATCCGCGTACTGCCAAACTGTTTCATTACTATGGGGAGCCCAGGTTATCATCGGAATGGGTGGTACCGTATCATGCGGGGTTAACACACAAGTTTTTGCACAGTTAGGACCCCCCTTAATAAAATAAATAGCACTTAAAGCTGAGCCCTGATGGACATGAACATCTTGATAATCATATTTTTTATAAATATTAAACCAACAAATGGTTTTATGAAAATCAATCGTTTTCCAATTAATTCCATAATCCTTGCAGTACCATACAATTTCTTGGAGCACCCATTGATTAAGATTATCAAACACAGGATCAGTCCAAATATTAAGAGTTCCTTCAGTGTTGTAAGTTTTATTAGCAATCCAATTGGTTCCACCCCGTTTAGTGGTTTCCGAAAGTTTGAGACACTGGTCTGCCCATTTTTTTTCATTCGGATTGTGTTCGGCATTAAAGGAATAACCAACTAACGTTGGAAACAACGCATCAATCCGTCGCTTAGTCCCTGTATTAGACATAGTTCACCGTTAGTGTGACGCGAATTTGCATATCGCTACAAGCGGTACTCCGATGAGGGGTCTGAGATTTAAAAAAAATAGCTCGATTCTCTTTCATCGGAATTTCTTCTTTACCGAGTACAAAAGGACCATTGTTGTTATTGATGCATAGCATAAAGACATTATGTTGGTAGCCAAGATCTTTATGATAGTCATGATAGGTTACTTTTGGTTGCCGGGTATACAGATTGGCCTTACAGCGAATAAGCGTTTCCCATTTTGGTAGAGCCTCCAGCAGAGGAATAATTAAATCATAACGCTGGCTGCGGATAGTATTGATAAAAAAATTATGAACAAAATAACCATCACTATCGAGTTCTTTATCAGCGATAATGGGTACATAATACCAAGCAAAGTCAGTCTTGATAATGGATTTTTGAAGTGTATCAAAATAATCCGGCCGTAAATAATTATCAACGACTTTGAATTTTGTGGGATGTTCACTGACCCCTACCATTTTCATAATTTATCTCTTCTTTTTCTTTTTAGTTTTTGCTTTAGTTTTTTTCTTTTTCTTTTTAGCTTTTTTTTTCGTTCCCATAGGTTCCTCCTTCCTTCTCATATTTGCGGTTTCCCTATTAAATTGTTCTTCAGTTATTCTTACCATATCTTAGACGCGTTGTGAAACAGTAAAATTACTAACCAAAGCGGTGGTAGCGATGAAGACAGCAGCCCGTGCTTGCTCCAACTGCTTTCTTAAAGACTTACGTTTTTCATAATCTTTAGTGTGTTTAAGGTTTATATATTTTTCATAATATTCAATCCATTTAATCTGACGTCTATTAAAAGTAATTTCTCCTCTCTTAATAGCCTTAAAGTATTGTTCGCGGACATGTTCCGGGTCCCAGCCTGACCACCAACAAATGGTTTCAAAATCTGAATTATCTTGAATAATCCAGTCGTGAGCTTCCATTTTATAGATGGAGGATTTGCGATCGGATTGAGGAAACTTAGCTTCCTCAAAAGCTTGAATAAGAACATGACGCCATAGGCGTTGTTCAGAGCTTACATGATTTTCTCGGATTAAGTCTTGAGAGATCTCAATGCCCATAAGTTTTAATAAGTTGACTGAGTAAGTCACGATAATGATGCTGTGCCTCCGATATATTTAAACGAGAGGCGACCTCATATTGTCGTTGAATATCCGAGAGAAAACTCGTAATTTGTGCGCCAGTCCATCGTTGGACTCTAGGGGCGGATAGGATATCCACTAAAGGATCTCCCGAAGGATCATATAAACTCATAGTTTGATTATACTTTGACAGTCTCATCCTTACCACCCTTGATTAGTTTTAATTTTATTACTTCAGCTTTGTCTTTTTTCTGTGTGTGATGAACCTTGTAGATATCTTGAGCATCTTTAATCATTTGCGGATCAAAGGTGTCATCATAGCCAAAGTTTACACCATTGTGCAATGCGAACATGGTGTTGGAAACTGTTTCGTAATCTTTTTGATTTAGTAGACGCGCAAGAAGAACAAGAGACTTCGTAAAGTCAGTGATACCATCCTTCTTTTTTGCCATCAATATAATCCTCGCACCATTTAACCATTGTTGTAAAAATATCTGTTGAAATTCGTGGGCCGTGGTTCGAGTTACCATCGCCATTACAGAAGAGGCAGCGAGCTCGGTTATTACTTACCGTTCCGGTAATGTAACCGTTGCCCCCACACTCTTTGCAAGGAGTATGTATTTCACTTAGTAATGGTTTTTTATTCATAATGCAAGTCTATCTGATTTTATCATAATCAAATTCATCTTGGGAGAGGAAGCATCCTTTTTTTACAAACTTTTTTAAAAGTTCAGGATTCTTATGGTATCCATTATCATACCAGGTTGGGTCGTGGGGAAATACCCCCTTAACCTCTTCATAACCGAAGCCTACATCTTTAGCTTCTTTAGTCATTAATCGTTCTTGCATGGATAACTTTGATTTAAATAAGTGTTGATGACCTAACTGGTTTTTAAAACCAACGGAAGATCCATCCAGGTTATCTATATGATGAAGAGTCAAAGCTTTGGCGTTTAACATTCCTAATTTTTTATCAAGACTCGCAGCCAGATAACTAAAGACACTCTCACTAGCCCAGGAAGCAAAAACATCAGGAAAACATCGATTGCCAAAATTTTTATAGAGAGCTGCATCCATTAATATACAATGAGCATTAAAGGAATGCCCTTGGTCAAAGATTAAATCTTCTCCTTCCTGAACCGCCTGATGGCGAGACTGGTTTGTTTCTATTCCATTGTCCTTATTTACATAAGCAGAACTAATGGCAAAAGAGCCTTTCGAATCAGGCCCTTTAAAATGAAAATCGGATAATTTTTGAATGGCCAATGGATCAATCATTTTTACATCTGAAGCAACATAGAGATAAGCAGCATATTTATTATCGCCTTTATAAGGAGTATGTGAAAAAAGCTGGCAGGTTCTGTTAAAGGTTATGTTAACCGGTAAAATATCTTCAATGTAATTAATAGAGATTTGCTTAGTCATTGTGTTGGTATAAGGTTCGATTAAAGCTTCCAACGCTTTACTGACGCCAGGCCATTGTTGTACATTGCAAGCTGAAATAGCGATATCAAAAGTATCATACTCTTGGCGCATAATAGGAATAAGGTGTTCAATCCATATTTTAAGATTATTGTACTTAAGACCACATAAATTATAGACGACTAAAATTCTAGGCGACTTCGGCATAGTAATTTTTAATTTTTTGTTCATAATATTTTTTGCTTGCTTTTAATTTAACATGAGGACGCAGCTGATAAGCTTTATCCCAGGCTCTGCCTTTAGGACTCTTACGCCAACGTTTTCGAGCGGCTTTTCTATTTTCTTGGTTTATTCTTTTTGAGATTTCTTCGGTTGCGTAGGTCACTCTTTTTCTCCTCTGTTAGTTTTCCAGGACGCCGATAGTTTTTCCATTTTAAATCTATTTTTAAAACACTATCTCCATGAGCGATTCTAAATTCCCACCCCCATGGTTTAGCCTCTTCCCAATGTTTATGATAATCTTCAATAACAATATGTCGAGTCCCTGCCTGAGGCTGAAAGTAAGTTAATTTTTTAGGCTTCGCCATGCAATAAATTGATCTTTCATCCAACGCAAACAGGTCTCAAATTTAGATTCAGGATTGTCTACAACGATACGATTACGTTCTACTCCGTTAACTTTTAAAATAAGCATACGGTCTGCATGTTGCCAACGAATCGTAAATTCTTCAGCGCCAATATCTCGGAGCGATTTTAAACGATCCACATCGGTAGAATGTAATCCATCTTGATTAATATTGTTAGAAGCCATTAATCCAGGTCCTTATAATTTTTGCTGTTTGTTCTAGATTATCGGCGATCTTAGCTATTTTTTTTCCATCAATAAACCTTTTAGTTTGAGTAAGTTCATCATACTCTTGTCGAGTGATGGTAATGGTAGCCGGGGTATACTCGATGGGATCGATTTTTTTATCTGCCATTTAATTTTTTCTTATAGGCTTCCACTGAAATACCGTCTTTTTTAGCACGGAATTTAATGTAGTCATCGACCAATTTAGAAATCATTCCTGCGGGTGCTCTAAATTTTTCTTTGCACATTCCTTTAAGTAGTTTGTAGTCTTCAATTTTGACGGCTACACTTTTCCATTTACTTATGTCCATCAGTCTCCTCCTTTGGAAATGGCCCTACTTTATTTAGTATCTGCTGCAGTTCCAGGATTTTACTTTCAATATGAATCTGCAAGTCTCTTAGAACAATGATTTGTCCATTAAGAGATGCACTCGTACTAGCATCCGCTTGAATTTTTAATAATTCATGAAACGGATCTTTAGTTTGTAGCTCTTTTCCTTTGGCCACAGGTAGTTTTTCGTTTAGTGACATGGTTCCTCCTTATTTTAGTTTGGTTAGTTGTTCCTCTAGAAGGACTATGATTTGTTTCATATCTCCTAGTTTATCCTTAATCAGATCTAACTTCTTAAGAATTCTGTTGCGTTGCAATTCTTTTAAATACATAGGATCATGGGGTTTACCTTGCCCAAATCCTCCGCGTCCAAAAGGTTTTTTTGTTGATTCAATAGGTTTTAATTTTAAACCGGTTGCTTCTGCTTCTTCTTTAGTAATACCAGCGTTTCTATATTCTTCATCTTCTGTCATTGGAATTCTAGGGTTATCTTCTTTATCAGCAATCATGGCTGCGTCTGTTTCACTTAATTTTGTCTTCATTATCCCTTCGTTCTTCCATCTCATCATAAATTAAAGCTGACGCTAGAGGCAAGGAAAAAGGACGAATTATCTCTCCCTTACCATTAGTAATTTCTAACTCAGTAATACTATTAATATAATTGTCCAACTCGCAAGACTCTTCAGTGGGCATCCTATCATGATCTAGTGTTGGAATGCTATCGAGTTGTTCGTCTACCTTCGCTATGATAGTTTTAAGTAAAGTGCTTTTGCTTTTTAAATTCATTAATTTCTCATTTATATGGGATAACACATAGGAGTGTCAATAAAAAAATGAAGTATATTTTAATGATATGGGTGTGTTCTTTTCTCAATGGACCAAACTGTTCTACGCCAATGATAAACAAAAAGCCTTATGATTCTTGGTATGAATGTACTCAGGCTGCTTATATCAAATCTCGTCAAATAATAACAAAGCTGGGATATGCCTATGTCAATGAATATGAGGTGGCTACAAAATTCACTTGTAAGGCTATGGATCCTCCTATATAGATTTTAAATGTCTTTTTTGGCATTCATTATTTTTGGTCATATTTGTATTGAGAACCCTGGGGATCTGGATAAATGCTGGAATATTTATGAGAAACCCCGGATTCACTACACAGACGCCCGTATATGCATGAAAACTGTAAGGCAGTATGTAGACGGCGCGCAGCTCTATTATCGTAAGCAGAACGTCTCTATCACCGAGCTAGAGCTATATTGTATAGGAACGCAGCCAATAAGTATGGTATTGACAGACACTCCCAAGTTATCATATTATCACTTATGAGGCACTATCATATCAGGGCGATAGCGTTAGGACGTTTGCTCGTTGGGACGATAGGGGCTGAAGATATAAAGGCCGCTCTTAAAATATTTATTAAAAGAGTAGCTGATGGTGTTATACCAATTAGAGAAGAAGTGGGCTTTTACCAAAGAAAGAAAGTCCAAATAACTTATGAAGAGGTAAACGATGGCACTACAACAGTTGATTCAGGAGAAGTTAAATCTGGAACACAAGTGGGCGAAGTCAGCACAACAGTTGAAAACTGACGACATGAAGTGGACAGATTTAAAACTGAGAACTATAAAAACACAAGTTGAAAATCTTGTGGAACAAGAACAGAAGACGTCAATAGCAAGTTAACCTTTTATTCCTTCAGAAAAAAGGTGAGGAACTTTCTCGCTATACTTACGCATTTTTCCTTCGAACATAAAACCAAAATCATCAATTTGACCGTTAGCAATATGCAACTCCCATACTCTAACATTCATTCGAGAAAAGAAATTAACTTCTTGTTCTGTTTTAGCAAAATAAAATAAACTAGCATTACCTACTTTTCTAATAAACTTAAAACGATGATTTCCATTTCTTAGAGTATTTGTGTGATCAATCACTAAAGGACACAAGAGTCCCTGTCTTAAAATATCAGCTCGGATAGCAGCTTTAAATTCAGCATGGGTTGAATGAATCATTTTAATATCTTTAAAATCTTTTAGAACTAAACGATGTTTAAATAACTTATACCAAGGATGGACAATAGTTTTATCATCCACTTTCTGAAGTAATAGTTCAGGTTTATGAGGAGAGAAGGGCTTGAGGATTGGCATGAGGGACGTCCTGTACTTGAGTTGAAGTGTTAAATTTATTATCATAATGGGTAATAATTTTGTCCCATTTAGCTTTTAAAATTTTACTATGAGGCTGTAATAATTTGGCAAGTTTATAGGCATTGCGATAAGAACAGGCCCATCGCCATTGCTGTTTATAATGAGAGGGAACGGTATTAAATTTACGTGCTTTAGACCAACCAAAACCAAAAGTTTGGTGAATCCAGGTAATAATACTTTCATTCGTCATGGAAATTTCGACTCTAATAAGTCTGACATAGTGAGTAGGAGAACCCTTTCTATCTTTGCGTTTAAGTGGATGGACTTTAAAAGTTATGCAAGCTTCTCCATCAAATAACCCCGCAAGATAAATGTAAGTTTCTCTATCGTTCATCTGAACCCCCACCAAATTAAAAATACAGGTATAACAATATGTTCAAAAATTTCGTATAAACAAATAAGAACTAACAGCCATGTAAAAAAGATACTGGTTTTAGATTTCCTAGTGAGATATTTAAACACTCGTTCATGCCCTCTTGTAATTCTCTGACTAATTTTTAATAATTTCTCTTTCATATAAGTCCAGCTTTTCTCATTTGGTTTACTCTATCTTCAACTTGGTGAGCTAATTTTCTATTGTCATTTCTTAATTCACAAATTTCTATTTTTAAATTTTTATTTTCTTTCTGCGCTTCTTGACGAAGTTTGTGTTCTGTTTCATATTTTTGTTGCCAAATTATTTCGCTGTTCCCCATGATTCTCCTAGTTTAGTATCTACCACAAATGGAACTTTAAATTCAATACAGCTTTCCATAGTTTTTTTAATTATCTCAGCTTGGTGAAGTTTGCTAATATTAAAACATAATTCATCATGAATTTGTAAAATAGGTAAATGTCCTGCTTCGGCGCAAGCCAGCATAGCCTGTTTAGTCTGATCAGCGGAGGAGCCCTGTATTAATCGATTCAAAGCTTTATAGGTATAAGCGCGTTTAATGTTTTCTCTTCCATACTTAGCTACTGCATTCTCAAAGCTTTCTGCTGTATGAAGGCCAAAATCTTTTGGTTCCCATCGATCAAATCTACATTTCCTTCCTTTTTTAGTACGAATCACTCCCTTATCGTTAGCTGTTTGCATACAACGGTCTGATAACATCTTTACAAAAGGTACTTTCCTATTGTATTTTGAAATTAAAAGATTTGCCTCTTCTTTAGATACCCCTAATGATTGAGCCAATTTATTTTTTCCCATCCCATACATTAAGCCAAGTCCAATAGTTTTGGCTTGAGTTCTTTCAATACCTACTAGATCTGCAACTGTTTGGTGAAAATCGGCGCTAGCTTCATGATAGGCTTCAACTAATTCATTACTTCCTTCGTAGCCATCTCCAATAGAAGCTGCATAATGGACCGTCATGCGTGGCTCTTGTTGTGAATAATCAAAGGATCCCCACTGGCAGCCTTCCTCAGGAATGAACAAGGATCTAATTAAAGGACCAAATTCTTTATTCCGAGCTGGGACTTGTTGAAGATTTGGATTAGACATACTCAATCTGCCGGAGACGGTTCCTCCGTTGTCTCCTCTTAATTGATTTATTTCTGCATGAATCCTTCCATCGACCTGGTATTTCATGATAGAAGATAAGAACGTATTATGAAATTTATTTATTTCCCTAGCCTGTACAATCAATTTTGCAATTTTGTGTTTGCAATTAATCAACCAATTTTGTGTAAATGACGGTTCGTGAGATTTCAGAGTACGCGGATATTCAATCTTCAGCTTATCGAAAGCTTTGGCAATCTGGCGTGCTGCCCAAATGTCTATGTCTAATCCTGACTCTTGTCGTATGTCCAACAATATTTCTTTTTCTTGGAGCTGCATTGATTTTCTTAATTCTTCAGCTAATTCCACTTGTACTTTTACCCCTCGTTGACGCATTGCAATTAATACTGGAAGTAAATTAGACTCTAGCTCCCATACAGTACCAAGACTTTGATGAATTATTTCTTTTTTAAGTTGCTGCCATAATAGGTACGTGAGTCGTGCATCTTGTTCTGCATAAAATCCGACATACTCAGCAGGTAATTTCCACATCTCTGCTTTCGGATCAACCCCATGTTCCTTCGCTGCAATAATTAAATCTGTTTCTGCTTTAATCTCGCCTAAATAATCTTTCGATAAAGCGTTTAAAGAATAAGAGAATCTATTCTCATCCACAACGGCCGCAGCAATCATAGTATCAATAATATCTCCATTGATTTTAAATCCTTCTTGTTCTAGCCAACCGACGTCATATTGAGCATTATGAAAAATTTTAGGACAGGGTAGTTTACAAATACTTTTAATATACTTTCGGACTTGTTCCGGTATCATATTACCGCCGCCAAAATGAGCAAAAGGATAATAACCTTGCCAGCCTTCAACCGCTACTGCAAATCCAATAATGTTTCCATTGCCGGTAGCCCATCCGGCACCGCGGCCCGAACTAATACCTTCGTCTCTTGTTTCTAGATCAATTGCAATTTCTTTTGCGTGGGATAAATCTTTATATTCAGCCGGGCATGACCAAATGTGTTTTTTAAAATTCATTGACAATTGTAAGCTCATTTACACCGGTAACCTGTTCCCTTTTTTTTATCACACCATCTTTTAGACCATGACCAGGAATTAACTTTGGCTCCATATTTTTCTAAGATGGAATAAAAATAATCTAGGAGTTTAATTAGCATAATCTCTTTCTATTATCATTTCGAGATAATGAATTGCTTTTTGAATATCTTTTTCTTTACCTTTCTTTTTATGTCTACAAATGTATTTTATTGCATTTCCTTCAGCAAATTCTAAATGATTTTCATTTATAAAATGAGCCGGTTGAATCTTCATACCTTTATAATGATTTCCATCTACCTGGGTATTTAAGCTATCATAAGTAGTTCCTTTAAACATATCTTTATCCGTCATTTAATTCTCTTTTGAGCAGCAGCAAGAATTTTAAAAATGTCGCGCCACTTAGTTTCTTTTTTTACTTTGGCCATCATTCGTTTTAACTTTACGTGATAACCTAGTTTTGGTCTTTTCTTTTTTGTAGTCATAAGTTCCATCCTGAGGATCTGGTATTAGATCTGTATAAGCTGAATAAATGTAATCGTTATTGTTTTTCTTTTTCTCTGACATAAACTAAATAATCTTCTCCTAAAGGATAATTATATTTATAATCCGTACTTAAAAGATGAATGGTGTTTCTAGCACGAGTTGCGCCCGTATACCATACTTTTTTTTCATTAGTTTTTTCATCTTTGGATTTACTTGCATAATTTGATGGATAATTTGCTTTCCCATAAAGCACTACATTATGAGCTTCGCCTCCTTTAACAGAATGAATCGTATCAATAATAATCTTTGGTATACCATCTAATTCTTTTTGTCCATAGCGTCGTAATAATCGTAAGAAATAAATAATGTGTCTAGGAGTAAAATTTCTACGCAGAATCCACCACCACTCTTTGTGCTGAAAAGAAGGAGCTAAATCTAAACCACACCATTCTTGTAAATCTTTAAAATTATATTCTTTAAAATCCGGTTCATTGTTCCAAAACTTTTCATAACGATAGCTGGGATCTTTAAGCTCTCGAATAAATCTGTACATGATCTGCGCTTGTTTTTTATCAATTTTTTTGTTTGTGGATAAGCGAGTCCAAGCTTTAATGGCCTCCCACTGATTTTCATCAAAACATTTATTATCCTCATTATCTGCAAAATAAAGTCCGGCATCTTTTGCCATCATTCTTAATTCATTTACCGTGTTTCCTATTCGTCCTAAAATATACCAAGTTCCTTCGAGTTGATTAAAAGGAATTTCTTTAAAATTTAAATAACGTTTAACGTAACCTGGCTGGTTGCCATGTTGATATTCTTTTTCTTCACTATTTAAAATTCCTCGTCTAATAATTTGAGAAAATCGATGCACTGCTTCTCCAAAGCGTTTTGTTTTTCTTAAACGAACTTTTCTTCCAGGAAAAAATTTTGTAAAATATTTAGGATCGGCTCCATTCCACTGATAAATGGCCTGATCATCATCGCCAGCTAAATAAATTCGATCTGTATTTGCAGCTATTTTATAAATAACGGACCATTGAAGCGGCGTACAGTCTTGAGCCTCATCAACAATCAGAACTTTAAGCGGAGGAAAACTAACTTCATCAATAGCTCTTTCAATCATATCATCAAAATCAATGAAGGCCCTTTCAGCACCACTCATTTTATAATGTTCATAGGTTTTAACTTTTCGACAAAACACATCTAAGGAATCCTGCTTATAAGATTCTTTTTTATAAATTTGAATAGGACTTGCTAGCATATTACGAGCTTTACTATAAATACCTAAAGACCAATCTTTATAAGTAAAATTATCTTCGCTTAATCGTTTATCAGAAGGCTTAACAATTTTAGTTTGAAGAGCATAATCAATCATACAATCTTTAGGATCAAAAATGTCTTCTGAAAAATAACGTCTACAATATTTATGAAGAGTTTTAAAACGTTCAAAATCTTGAGTAGTGTATTGAGGAAAAGCTTTTAGAGATCTATTAACAGCTGTATTAACAGCCTTGTTGGTAAAAGAAATAAAAGCAATGTCTTGGGGTGCTGTTTTTTTTAAATGCTTCTTTAAGACTTTTTCAACCAAGGTATGGGTCTTACCAGTTCCTGGGGGTCCAAAAATTTTAATTGTTTTCCGGTATAGTTTCTTTAGTTTTTGGAGCTCTGAACTTGCCTGTGTGGAATTCATCATCGACTTCTGTCATTCCTTTTTTAGTTGTTTTAGTGGGTTTAATATCAACATAATTTACAAACTCCGGCATCTTGACGAACCAAATATTTTTCTCTCCTTCATAATATTCATGGCGCTCACATCCTAAATAATGAAGAGCATCCATGGTATTATTAAAAACTTTTGTTGCATGACTTTTGATATAGTGTTCTAAAGTAGATCGCTTAAAGTAGCAAATTTGTGTTTTAGAATCGAGAACAACATAGCCATCTTTTAATTTTTTAAAATCATCTTCTTCTAATGTTTTTTCAAAAAAAGATTTGAGAACTCTATACTTTTCTTCATCCACCGTGTCCTCAAATTTCATTTTTTCATTTTCAATTGCTCGGGCGGTTAGTTCTTGTAAAAGTAATTCAAACGGAGCTGGTCCTGATCGTGAGCGTGGAAGAGTTAGCCAAAAGAGGCCGTATCGTAAAAATCTTACTCTCCATGATTTTTCATCTTTCATATCTTCAGGTTGGACCGTGATTCGTTGGCCTTTAAAAGTGAAACTAAAATAAATAGTTTTAGTATCTCGGGT
>Ga0209757_10000272_pt1 | contig 12798 bp, 16 predicted proteins | sample ETNvirome_6_1000_FD_185472 | JGI IMG/M metagenome (GOLD analysis project Ga0209757, IMG submission 185472) | Marine viral communities from the Pacific Ocean - ETNP_6_1000 (SPAdes) (version 2) | ecosystem: Environmental > Aquatic > Marine > Oceanic | place: Pacific Ocean | collected 2013-06-19 | reverse complement strand
CTTTTGGCGGAGATGCAGATTTAATCTGGACCGCTGGAACTGGATTAACAATTAACTCTCAGAAAGAATTACGATTGGCGGATACAGATGATGATAAATATATAGGATTTAAATCGCATACTGCAGTCGGCACGTCTTATACTTTGACATGGCCACAAAATGCACCTGCGGTTAATGATTATATATTAACAGGTCAAACGGATGGAACTCTTGCATGGGTAGCAAACTCAGGCGGAACATCATGGCAAGCAGTAGAAGCAGGAACAACTATGACTGCTGTAGCAGGAGAAGGGTATTTTATTAATACTACTTCGAATGTTTGTACAGCCACACTTCCAGCAGGTACAATAGGAGATGAATGTTCTTTTATTGATTATGCTGGAACATTTGATACTTATAATCTAACTGTCACCCCCGATGGATCAGAAAAAATTAATGGTGCAGCTGCTAGTTTAACGTGTGCCGTTGAACGTGCCGCTTTCACATTAGTCTTTACAGATTCTACACAAGGGTGGCTATTGAAGGATAAATAATCCTCATGGCAACTTATAAAGGCATTCAAGGCTTTTCAGTTCAAAAATTATCGGAGGATCCTACGGCGTCATCTGACACCGAAGGACAACTTTGGTATAATTCTGGTACAGGAAAATTTAACATAGCTGTTAGTGGAGCTGGAACATGGGCTTCTGGTGGAGCTTTAAATAATGCAAGAAAAGCACTGGGTGGTATTGGTATTGCAACTGCAGCTGTTGCAATGGGAGGAGTTAACCCGTTAACAACACTTGTAGGATATGTTGAAGAATACAATGGTACTGCTTGGACTGAAGTAAATAATCTACCGGCAGCTACACAATTTTTTGCATCAGGTGGAATTTTAACTGCTGGCTGGATGGCTGGTGGATCTACTTCAGCAACAGGAGATCCTCCTTTTCCCCTAACAACAAACGAATATGATGGCACAAGTTGGGCAGCAAGTGGAAACATGACCGTAACTCATGGTTATGGACTCTCTGCCGGTGGCCCTCAAACAGCCGCATGGGCTGGAACTGGAGCTGTTCCGCCCCCTGCTCCTGGTGGAATTACAGCATGTGAAGAATATAATGGAAGTTCTTGGACTGCAGGAGGTGCTGTTAATACTGCAAGGTATGGAGCTATTGGAGCTGGAACAGTAACCGCGGGAATAATTGCTGGAGGATGGCCCGATTCGCCTGCTACCAGGAGTGAAAGTACTGAAACTTATAATGGATCAAGTTGGACTGAAACTAATGATTTAAACACAGGTAGATTTCATTCAGCTCTAGGAGGAGGAACAGCATCTACTACAAGCGCATTAGTTGCTGGAGGTTATCAAGTGCCTAGTAGTCCGTCTCACTGGGTGGCTTTGACTGAATCTTGGGATGGAACATCTTGGAGTGAAGCAGGAGATCTAGCATCAGCGCGAGACACTATGGGAGCTGGAACCTCAGGCAATACATCGATGCTAGCTTTTGGAGGTAGCAATCCTGGCCCAAGTATGAAAGATGCTACAGAAGAATTTACGGCCCCGGTTTTTTCTGTAAAAACCGTGACAGTAAGTTAATAATAAGATATAAAAAATTAAGAGGAGGAAACTATGGCAAACACATATTGTACAGCGACTAATTTCGGAAAGGGATTCTTTACGCACGAAGATCGTAATGATTTCTATCTGTCTGGTCATGCTGGCGATGTTTGGGTTGTGGGTAATAACGCTGCAGGCATATCCTGGATCAACAGAGTGAGTGGGACTGCTAAAGTAAAAGCAGATGCACAAGCAATTGTTGACGGGAAAGTTGAAGAAGGACAGGCATTTTATGATGCACAATCTGCAGACTTTAAAGCTTTTTACCCAAATAGACCTGAAAAATATACATTACCGTAGGAACTAACTATGGCGACTTACAAAGGAATTAAAGGAGTTAAAGTTGTAACTAAAGCTTCTGATCCAACCGCTTCAGAAGCTGTTGGAACGGTGTGGTATAATAGTACTTCACCCTCTGCACTTAAATATGCTGTTTCAAGCCCCGGAGGTTGGGCTTCAGCTGCAAATATTAATTCAGGAAGAAATGCTATGGGCGGTTCTAAAGGAGGAAGTCAAACGGCTACACTGATTTTTGGCGGTGAAAGTGCAACAGCTCAAACAGCTTTAACAGAAGAATTTAATGGAACATGTTGGTCGGAAGAGGCAGATCTAAATACAGCAAGAAGAGCTGGTGGTGGTTTTGGAACTTCTACTGCTGCTCTTTTTTCTGGAGGTGTGACTAATACAACCCACACGATTTCTACGGATGCCGTAGAAACGTGGAATGGTTCTGCATGGACTGAGACTACTAGTATGGGAACACCTAGATATTCAGGATTTAATGCTGGAATAGCTACTGCAGGTATTATAGCTTCAGGTATTTCAAGACCCGGTGCTCCTCCTGGATCACCTATTGGTTATAGATTACAAACTGAAACCTGGAATGGTAGTGCATGGTCAGAAACAGGAGATATAAATGTGGGAAGATATGATGGTGGTGGAACAGGAACAACTACATCGATGCTAGCTTGTGGAGGAGCTGGATTTCCATCTGCTCCCTTGAACCACGCTTCCGTTGAATCATTCAATGGATCTACTTGGACAGAAGTAAATAATTTAACTACTGCTCGAGGAAAAGCTACTGGGGCTGGAGATACTACAGATGCTCTAATGGCCGGTGGAACAAGCCCTCCTACGTGGGCGGGACTAGCAGTAACAGAATCTTATGATGGGTCTTCTTGGAGTGAAGTTGCAGATTTAGCGACGGCAAGAGCTGCCAACGATTCAGGAGCAGGGACAACAAGCGCTATGATTATAGCAGGAGGAACACCAGCTCCAACTTTTCAAGCAACAGAAGAATGGGAGAGTCCTTTTTATGCAATTAAAACGGTGACAATAAGCTAATGGCAGAATATATAGAAATAAAAGGTATTCAAATAGAATCACTTGCGAGTGATCCTCCTGCTCCTCAAGCAGGACAGCTTTGGTATAATACTACAAGCACAACTATAAAAGGATACGGAGCACAAGGAACTGGAGCCTGGGCAAGTGCTGGAGCTTTAAATCAAGCTCACCAAAGTAATGCTTTTTCAATAGGAATTCAAACAGCGGGACTATGTGCAGGCGGACAAGATACCCCTTCTCCATCGCCAGCGGCATGCGAAACTTATGATGGAACATCTTGGACTGAAGGAAATAATATAAATACAGCACGAACCGCGGGAGTGGCAGCAGGAACCATTAGCGCGGGTGTAATTGCAGGCGGATATGTAGCAGAATCAAGTTGGACGACAGGCTATGTGAACTGTGAAGAATATAACGGAACCTCTTGGTCAAACGTTAATAATCTTACTACTGCCATGGCGACAACGAGTTACGGAACAGTGGGAACTCAAACTAGTGCAATGCAAGCAGGTAGAAAAGCCCCACCGTCAGCGCCACAAGGGACGTGTTCAACTTACGACGGAACGTCGTGGACTGCCATTAACGAATTCAATACCGCAGGAGGTAATAACGGTGGAGCCGGAACGGCAACCGCTGCAATAGCAATGGGAAGAGATTATTCTCCTGGTCCTAAAGGTATTGTTGAACTTTATGATGGAACGTGTTGGACTGAAGTAGCGAATCTGAATACAGCCAGAGAAGGTAATTCAGGAGCTGGAACTTCATCGCTCTGCATGCTTATATGTGGAAATGGTGGTACGCAGGCAGTGGAACACTGGAATGGAACCTCATTTGCTACGATAGCGTCTACAGCTAATCAATATGATTATAATGGTGCTTTAGGGGGAACTATATCAGCAGCAGTCATGGGAGGCAACTACCCACCTACAACCCCTTCTCCCACAGCATGTGAAGAATGGACAGTTCCGGATGCTACAAAAACCTTTACGGCTACGTAAAAATATGATATAGAGGAGAAAGAATGAATAAAGAAAAAAGAAGTATTCAACCACGCGCTAGTAGTGAAGTGAAACACCTTATGGTTTTACTTGATAAGTCTGAAGCGTCTGAATTTAAAAAGATGGTTCCTGAACTACAAGATACCTGGGTCAAGAAACAAATGTTTAGAACCGAAACCGAAATGCGTTTCTCGGTTTTATCCGATAATAAATATGGAAACAACGCCGCAAAGTATTGGCAATCGGTTCGAGAACAAAATACCCATTTTGAAAACCTGATGAGTCTTTCTTTTGATTACAGAAAGAATGATGTTGAGATTGAAAAATTAGAACACAAAATTATAGACCCTAATGAAGATAAATTTGAAAAGAAACTAGCCAAGATTGAACTGGAAGAAAAGCTTTATGGCCGAGCGAACATGGAGCTCGTAGCTAAAGCTCGAATGAGAGAAATTTCAACCTGGTCTAAACTTAAGAAAGAATTTCACGATGGTACATTTGATGATAAGGATGTTAATACTCATCAAGCCGAATCGTACATGCATCAACTCGAACAAAAGAAACTAACGTTGACTCCGGGATCTTCACAACCCGAAGTCTTTAATGTCTTAGGGCAATTAGAAACTTTAAAACGAGTTAGAAAATCAGGAGAACTGAAGTATGATGGTGCCACTCGAAAAAGTATTTCTAAGAAACAAAAAGCTTGAAGCCCAACCCTGGAATCAAAGGTCAAGTCCGTTTTATAAGAAAGTAAGAGATTCTATTAAAGATAAAGGAATCATTAATCCTTTACTCTGTATCCAAGAAGGGGATCGTTATAAATGTTGTATTGGCAACAATCGTTGGTTAGCCGCTCATGAATTAGGAATTAAAAAAGTTCCTGTTAAAATTATTATGAGTGAAGTGCCTAAAGATCTCATGGCAGCTACAGACGATTATATTCCTACAGAAGTGGAAGGTTATCCCCCTCGGGCAAGAGAGTATGAAAGAAGAAAAAATGAACTTTGATATTATATTCCTCGGACAATCGGTTTTAAAATATCAAGTCCCTCTTGAAGTCTTTGTCGGACTCAACGAGCTTTACGAAACTCAAAAGAAACATTTACCCAATGCGAACAAGCAATTGGCAGGCAAGATCCCTGATGAAGCTTCCTTATTCTATGCAGGTCCAACGAACAAGAAAATGCACACTCATAGTTATGTATCCGAAGATGTTTTAAAATGGTTCTATTCTATTTTTGAGCATTATTTAAAATGGAATAAAATCAAAGAATATCATATGGATATTAATTCAATCTGGGTCAATGAAATGAAAGCGGGAGACTATAATCCTGTCCATATTCATCAGGGCAGAGTCTTTACCGGACTATCTTCGGTGATGATTCTTGAACTTTCCAAAGACATGGGGCCTGAGCTCACACGTCCAGAACAACCAATGAATGGACAACTTCAAATTTTAGGAAATGTTGCAGGACAATTTGCAATTACCGATTTTTCTCCTAAAATGAAGATCGGCGACTTTTATGTCTTCCCTTATGACGTGCGTCATGTCGTCTATCCTTTCACCAATAAAAAAGCAAAACGAAGAACGCTGGTTTGTAATGTCGATGTTGAATATAATCCAGTTGCTTCAAGGACGGCTCAATGATGTTTGAACCTAAATGGAAATCACTACTCGCTAATACGGTTGGTCCTTTATTCACACCTCAACAATGTCAAGACATTATTAATATGGGTCATCAGCAAAAAGCGGAACGAGCTGAAGTAGGAGTCAATGAAAGAGCAGGGGGACACTATGATACTAAAAAAAGAATCACCACCATCAGCTGGATTCCTTTTAAAGCGCTGCCGGATATGTACAGAATGATTGAAAAAGCAATGTTACAGGTGAATGCTAATCATTTTGGTTATGAAGGTATGCAGATTACCGAGCCTGGACAATTTACTGAATATCCTAAAGGAGGGTTTTATGATTGGCATATGGATGCTGAAGTGAACTGTCAGTTTGCACCTCCGATTAGAAAAATATCTATGACGATTTTGCTTTCTTCTCCCTCCGAATTTGAAGGAGGAGACCTGGAATTTATGACCGAAGGTAATAAACCCCCTCAATTGTTGCAAGGGCAAGCCATTTTCTTTTGTAGTCTTCTTCGTCACCGTGTCGCTAAAGTTAAAAAAGGTGTAAGACGTTCTCTGGTGATGTGGTTTGGTGGACCGCCACTCAAATGAATTTTAGATTTCATCAAACTACTGTCTCGGATACATTAGTCACTCTTCTTTTTAAACTTTTTAAAAAACAAAAGACTTTTGATCAAAAGACCATAACAAAAAATTGTTATGTGACATTAAATCTTATTCCTGAAATTCCTTTAAAAAACCGGTCTGAGTTAAGCGGAGGTCTTTTTAATGTTAAAGATGTTCATTGGCTACATGTGGTAAAATTTACTCGCGCCGGTGCATTAGATTATCATGATCATAAGATATTTGAACGATACTCGTATGTTCTTCATATGGATAATATTGGAGGAACTTTGTTCCGAGACAATGATAATGAGCTTTTCTTTAAATCAAAAAGAGGAAAACTTATTATTTTTGATAGCACGATTTCCCATAAAGCCGTCAATGATAATAAAATTAGATATTCCGCTGCGGGAGGGTTTTTTAAAAAATGATTCCTTTTACCTGCGTAGATAATTTTTTTAAAGATCCTGATGCCGTTAGAAAATATGCACTAGCCCAACCTTTTTTTAAACAAAAAGATTATCCCGGCTCCCTTCCGACAGAAGGAAAAGCATGGCCAGGAACTCGAACCAAAGAATTACGTGATATCAATAAACCTCTGTTCGATCAACTGTGTAACAAAATTTTTGCACTTTTTTATGATTTTAAAACTACTTCTGTTTCTTGGAATGTCTCTGCAGTTTTTCATTTAACAAATGCTTCACATCAAAACTTCGAGAATCTTATTCATCAAGATCAAAGTGGAACCTCAGGTTTAGTTTATTTAACTCCTACTATTAATAGAGCGGCAGGGACTACTCTTTATGATAAAAATAAAAAGGAAACTCTTATTATTAAAAATTTATATAATCGTATGATTTTATACGACGGAACTTTTTTTCATGGACCTAGCCGATGTGTTAATGAAAGATTATGCTTAGTCTTTTACGTTGATCGTCTTCGTTCTTTAACTCTTCCTCCATTAGAAAGGTTAAAGGCTTATTAAATGAACCGAGAAATTTTATTCCCGACTCCTGTCTATTTTAAAATGGTTAAGGATCCTAAAAAACTTAATAAGACTTTATTTCCCCTCATTAAAGCTTGGAGTAAAAAAGATAAAAGTGAAACAAAAACCAATGCGGGTGGGGGTTGGCATAGTCCCACCAATATGAATTTTAAAGACGAATATAAACCTTTGACCGAGGAACTCTTCACCATGCAAGACGAGGTTTTTAAAGACTACGGCATGGAACCTAAGCCAGGACTAGGGAATATGTGGGCCAATATTAATTATCCAGGATCTTATAACAAACAACACATGCATCCTAACTCTCAATGGTCGGGAGTTTATTATGTTAAAGTTCCTGAAAACTCTGGAAGATTATTTGTAGAAGATCCAAGACCAGGACCTAATATTATATTGCCTCGACGAGTAGAAGGAATGCCCAGAGCCCTCTGGCGTGTGGTAATCTATCCAGCGATCGAAGGACAGATGATTATGTTTCCCGCATGGTTACCCCATGGGGTTGAAATAAATGAGTCTAAAGAAAAAGGAGAAAAGGGATGGCGTGTTTCGGTTTCTTTTAATTTTATTCAAGTGAACAAAGAAGGAAAAGTAGGATGAGTTTTAAAACTAAAAAATATCAAGTGATACGAGGAGCTCTTTCCAAAGAGCTCGCAAACTTTATTTTTAATTATATGATGCTGCAAAGGGACGCTGTGGATTTTATGATGAAAAATAATAAACTTAATCCTTATAATCCTTTTATAGGGAGACGAGATGATGAACAGATTCCCGGAGCCTATTCTAAATATGGAGACTGGGTCATGGAAACTTTGCTTCAGTATATGCGTCCTATTATGAAAGCAAAAACAGGAATGGAATTAATTCCAACGTATTCGTATACACGACTCTATGAAAAAGGAAATACTTTACATCGTCATAAAGATCGGCCGAGCTGTGAAGTTTCTACAACGTTGCATTTAGGGGGAGAGGAATGGCCTATTTTTCTAGACCCGACAGGGGGTAACTTTGTCATTAATGAACGTAAAAATATTATTAAACCGGGAGCTCCGAAAGGAGTACAAGTTGATTTAAAAATAGGAGATATGCTTATTTATTCTGGTTGTGAACTCGAACATTGGCGAGAACCTTTCCAAGGAACCGTTTGCTCACAGGTCTTTCTACATTATAATCATGCCAACGGTCCGTTTGCTAAAACGAATTTATTAGATGGGCGTCCGCTCTTAGGGATTCCTCAGAAGTAATGGCTTTAGTTCGTGTAACTCTAGGCGGTAAACGTCTGGGGTATGTCAGGAATAATAAAGCAGGATCCACTACCATCATTAATTATCTAGGCCAGCTTCTCTGGAACGAGAAACCGACCACATATAGTGGCACCAACGTTCAAGATTTTTGTGGCAAGGATTCCTACATCGGACGCGAGAAAGGATTTGAATCCTATCATCAAGAACTAAAAGCATGCGAGATTAGAATTGCCGTGTACCGTGATCCGATCGACAAGATCATTGCGGGATTTTATTATTGTCAGAAACATATTCCTTCATTACAGAATTTAGATCATTTTCTATGGGCCTATGATCATCACTTAAAAAATAATTACATTCGAATTCATTGTCGAACGAACACCGATATGTTGGGCCCTGATCCAAGCATCTATACTCATGTTTGGAATATGAATGAGATTGATACCGAGCTCCTTCCCTTCCTGGAACAACTGGGTGGAAAAAAGATACAAAAAACAAGGCTCAGGGAACACGGAACACGGACCATTACCGAAGCGCAGGAAGCAAAAGCTAAAGAAGTCATGGCTATTGACTATAAAAACGGCTGGTGTAAGGAGTTGATCTCCTCAAAAATATAGTATATTCATATCCTAAACGGATTTCTATGTTACAAAAGATAGGCTTTCTACCAGGATTTAATAAACAAGTCACACCAACCACGGCCGAAGGGCAATGGATTGCTGGAGACAATGTACGTTTTAGATATTCCACTCCTGAAAAAATCGGGGGTTGGTCTGAACTAGGAGAAAGTTATTTAACCGGAGCTGCCCGAAAACTTCACCATTTTGTAGATAACACGGGTATTAAATATGCAGCCATCGGAACGAATCGAATTCTTTATGTTTATTCAGGAGGAATTTTTTACGACATTCATCCTATTAAAACAACTTCTACTTTAACCAATGCATTTTCAACAGTGGGCACTAGCCCAGGTCCTGCTACAGCAGCGGTTACGATTACCTTTGCAACTTCTCATGGAATGAGTGCAGGAGATATTGTTTACCTTGATGGTTTTAGCACCATCACTGGTTCTAATTATGTCGCGGCGGATTTTGATGATAAAAAATTTATGGTCACAACGGCCCCTACTGCAAAAACAATTACCATTACGATGCCTACTGCTGAAACAGGTGCAGGAGCAACCACGTCTGGAGGTATTCGCGTTCAATATTATTATCCCGTTGGGCCTGCTCAACAACTAGGAGCTTATGGTTGGGGAATTGGTCAGTGGAGTGGTACGGTTTCAGGAGAAGTGACAACGACTTTGAATGGAGCTTTACTCGATGATGCTTATGGCACTGGAGGATCAGGAACCTCGATTACAGTAGCCGATGCTTCTACTTTTCCTTCTTCAGGAACGTCTTATATTCAAGTGGGCACAGAAGAAATTTCTTATACCGGAATTACCGGAAATGATTTAACGGGTATTACTAGAGCGGTTCGAAACACGACTCGAGATTCTCATTCTGATGGAGCAACCGTAACCAATACCACAGACTATGTTGGATGGGGTGAAGCCGCTTCAGGAGATAAAGTTTTTGATCCTGGAATGTGGTCTTTAGATAACTATGGAACTAAACTTATAGCTTTAATCTTTAATGGTCCGTGCTTCGAATGGGATGCCGCTTCCGTTACAGCAACATCAACTAGAGCTACCATTATAGCCAATGCACCAACCGCTTCAAGAGATGTATTAGTTTCTACTCCAGATCGACACTTAGTGTTCTTCGGAACAGAAACCACGATTGGAGATAGCACTACTCAAGATGATATGTTTATACGATTTTCTTCTCAAGAAGATATTACCGACTACACCCCTACAGCCATCAACACAGCAGGGACACAAAGATTTGCCGACGGCTCTAAAATCATGGGAAGTTTAAGAGGTCGTGATGCGATTTACGTCTGGACCGATACCGCTCTTTTCACCATGCGTTTTGTAGGTGCCCCTTTTACTTTTGCTTTTGAACAAGCGGGAACCAACTGCGGATTGATTGGTAAAAATGCCTGCGTAGAAGTAGATGGCGCGGGCTATTGGATGTCGGACAATGGTTTCTTTAGATACACTGGTAAACTAGAATCGATGGACTGTTTAGTCGAAGATTATGTTTATGATGATATTAATACCACGTCCAACCAACTTATTAATTGTGGTTTAAATAATCTTTTTGGAGAAGTGATTTGGTTCTACTGTACTGAAGGCTCGAATGTTATTAATCGAATGGTCGCGTATAATTATATTGATTCCTCTTCTCAACGAGGAATATGGACCACAGGAAGTTTGAATAGAACAGCCTGGGAAGATTCAGCGGTCTTTGGTAAACCTCATGCAACGCATTATGATGCTGATACTGACACGTCTTTTGATGTGGTGGGTAATACCGATGGAGTAACAACTTATTATCAACAAGAGACGGGAAACAATCAGGTTAAACGTGGAGTGAGTACCGCGATTACATCTAACATTGAATCTGGAGATTTTGATATTACTCAAGATCAAAAACAAGGGGTGACGTTTAGAGGCGACGGCGAATACTTTATGTCGATTAGAAGATTCATTCCTGACTTCTTGACGCAGACCGGAACAACCCGTATAACATTATACTTAAGAGATTATCCAAATTCTTCTCAGGTAAGTTCCACCTTAGGACCTTTTGATATTACCTCGAGCACCACGAAACAAGATACCAGAGCTCGTGCAAGATCGGTAGCCTTGAAAGTAGAGAACACCGCTATCAACCAAGACTGGAAATTAGGAACTTTTAGATTAGACTTACAAGCAGGAGGTAGAAGATAATGGGATTAATTACAAAAGGTATGGGGGTTGTCCTCAAGCACGTTAAAAAAGCTGGTAAAAGAGTTAAAGCAGATCTTCCATTTGCTGGAATTGTTGGCGCTACTGAAGTTGGAAGACATGGATATAATATAGCAACGGGTAAAAAAGATATTCACGAAGGAACTATAACAGGAATAACTAAACAGATTAAAAAAGCGATTAAAAAGAGTAAGAAAAAATAATGGGATTAATTACAAAAGGAATGGGCGTCGTCCTTAAGCACGTTAAAAAAGCAAAGCCTAAAAAAGCTAAGCTTAAAACTGTATTTAAAGTAAAACCAGATTTACACATCAAGCAATTTAAAAAATCTAAGAAACATGGTTTGGGAGAAAAAATTGGTGTATGGACTAATAGAGAAGCTGGAAAAACGATGACAGAAATGGGTTCAGGTGTAAGTGTAAAATTTAAAAAATCTGGGATGCCTTATGTTCCCAAAGGAACTAAACCTAGCATAATAACCAAAGCAAAAGGGTGGGCTAAAGTCGCGGCTCCAGGTGTAGTATATTCCACAATTAAAGGTAAAAAATAATGCCTTTTCAATCAGAAAAACAAAGACGATATTTATGGGCCAACGAGCCAGAGATTGCTCGTGACTGGACCGATACCTATGGAAGTAAAATTCAAAAAGCTAATGGAGGTCGAATAGGTTTTGCTAAAGGATCAGATCCACGCGCACTTAAACAAAGATTTATAGAAGTAATTAGATTGATGCACGAAGCAGAAGGCCAGGAATTAGCTGCCTTAGCTTTAGAAGCTCGAACACTTAAAGAACAACTTAAAGTACTTGAACAAATTGAACCTTCTGTTGGTCAAGGAATTCAAAGTCTACAAAGAAGGATGAAACCTCAGGGAACGGCTTTACTCCCAAAAGAATTCACAGGCCGACCTCGAACACAGGAGGATCAAGGCTATCAAATTTTTCCAAAAGGGTATGGAGAAGAACAAATTTTTCCTGGCATAAGGACAGAGTCTATACTTGAACTGGAGAAAAGAAAACCAAAACCTATCTCCCAGGCAGCGAAAGGAAGAATAGATAAAAAAGACGTCGAACGTCTTAAAGAGAGGCTTAAACGTCACAGACCATCACGAGCTAATGGAGGATTACTTTCTATTAGACAACCTTATGGGTCTGGAGGGGAAATTCTTAAGCACCTCCTTCTAAATTGGGGCCGCGGGAAAGTTAAAGAGAAGGGACAAGAACTTGGTTACTTCCCTGAACCCTCACAAAAAAAAGGAATGGGCTCTTTTCTCGGAAGAATACTCGCTACTATGTTTTTAGGACCTATGGGAGGATTCGCTTGGGATCTTGGTTCTGGGTATATGAATAAAAGAGGATCTTCTTTTGCTCCTAATGCTAATATGCCTAATTTTAATAACTTGGGATCAAGATCAGGGTATGGCTCTCAACGTGGTTATGAAAAAGCACGGCAAGATCGAATTAATATGAACAGACAATCTAATATTATCAAGACTCTTCAAAGTGGAAAGTATGC
>Ga0209757_10000271_pt1 | contig 12830 bp, 9 predicted proteins | sample ETNvirome_6_1000_FD_185472 | JGI IMG/M metagenome (GOLD analysis project Ga0209757, IMG submission 185472) | Marine viral communities from the Pacific Ocean - ETNP_6_1000 (SPAdes) (version 2) | ecosystem: Environmental > Aquatic > Marine > Oceanic | place: Pacific Ocean | collected 2013-06-19 | reverse complement strand
GTAGGGTTACTTAATAGAGAACTTCTACCTCCACTTCCTTGGTTGAAATAACTAGAGTTAGTAGGGTTACTTAATAGAGAACTTCTACCTCCACTTCCTTGGTTGAATAAAGAGTGGTTGGCTAAAGCCTTGAGACTAGCTAGTCCTCCCGGTACTACATTATTGGGGTCTCCAGGATATACAGAACCAGTAATTTTTCTTTTTTCATTAAGTTCTTCTAGTTCAACCAACATGTCTCTAAGAAGACTAGTTCTTTCTTGTGCTAATTCTAATTCTGTTTTAGGGAATAAAGTATCAAGCCATTTATCACTCATACCGCCCGCTTTAAGCATGCCTGATACAAGTCCCGTTCTTCCAAAGACCTGCTTTTGCATCATATTACCAATCATGTTTGAACCAGCACTTGCAAAGGCTTGAGCCATAGCAGTTCTAAAAGCGCCTTTCTCAGGCTTCTTATTCATGAATATATCATTAAAATAACTACTTATAGCAGAACCAAATCCATCAGCAATTGTTTTCATTGCTCCGCCAAAGACATCTGCTCTTTCCTTCCATTTAGCGTCTAGTTCAGCTTCTAAAGCTAGTTTATATTCTGTTTCAAGCATCATTTTTTCTGCTTGAAGTAGTAGGTCTTTATCTAAATTTTTTGCTCTAAGTTTTTCTACTTTAAAGTATAAATCTATAACAGGTTTATGCATTTTAAGTATAGGATTCTCACTTATTAATTCTGCAGTACGGTTTCTTTTATATTCTTTTTCTCCAATTCCTTTGAGCATTGAGTCATTTATTATTGAGTCCTTCCACTCCATATTACCCATGCCACTCCAAGAACTAAACTGTAGAGATTTGTTCAGTGCCTGTCTAATTTGCCCCTGTTCTCCAGAAGATAAATAGCGAAAGTTTGCTAAAAGTAAATTAAGTTTATTTTGCTTTTGTATAGATTTATCTAAATTCTGTATATACTTAGTAAAAAATGAAGTTCCCTCGTCCGCTTCCATTTTACCCCAAAAAGGACTATCTCCCCAATCCTTCTTTAAAGCATTTATTTTTTCCATAATACTAAGAGTTCTACCCTCAAGTTTAGCTCTGTATTCCGCTTGTTTTAGGGCTATCTTCCCAACATCATTAACTTCTTTCTCGGCTATAGCTAATTTAGTTTCCGCTTGCCTTATATCATGCTCAGTAGCAGTTGTATTCTCTTTTAATAACCTCAAAGATTCTCTTTTCTCAGTTAGATTAAGTTCCGCTATAAATTGTTGTTTTTTGGCTTGTTCCTCTAATGCACTATTACCAAATACCTTAAGTTCTTTAAGTTCTCTTTCTCCTTTCAGCCTAGCAGTAATAGCATTCATTAATTTCTTATCTAGTGCCTCCCAATCCTCTGTTAAATGAGCTAACCCACCCATTTCCATTAGTTTCTTAAGTTCCAAATCTTTAGGAGCTTGACCTAGAGTACCTTCTTCGTCCCTGTATGTGTCTGCAGCATATTGACCGCTATAAATCCCCTCTTTTACAAGTTTCAGAAGTTTTGTATTAGAAGTTAAGGCGTCATTTTTCAGTATGGCGTCTATTTTCTTATATTCAACTGCCGCATCATGAACCCCCGTTTTTGTTAATAAACTAGTTTCAAATTTCTTTGATGATTTTGATAAGTTTTCAAAAGCATCTGTCAAAGCTTTAGCGTCATTTACTCTTTTCTCTGATAATTTAGCTTCTTTTTCTATTAAATCAGTATATTCTTGAGTAATGTCTGCTAACTGTCTTTTCTTTTCATATAAGGATAAATCTTTATTTGACTCTATCTCCCGTATCTTATCTATCATTCCTTTAGCTCTTTCAAACTTACCTTTACTCCCTCTACTAGTTCCCCCGAAAGCCTCCATGCTTCTATCCCCACTAAAAGGCCCTTGATCTGCGTACCATTTATAGTACTCTCTTTTATAAGCTTGTTTATCAAATATCTTTTCGTCTGGGTTAACAGCATAATTTGAACGCATCTTTTTAGCTATATCTGGATAAGCTTTTGCGGTCATTTCTGCTATAGACCCCGCAGAATCCGCCATATTATCAATTAATCCTTTACCAAATATTCCTTTGATAGAGTCAATAAACCCTTCCCAGAACCCCATTTCGCCTAAATCTTTACTAAGCGCTTTCATTGCAGTACTTGAACTTTCATATAAAGAAGAAGCAAAGTTATCTTGAAAAGTAATATTTTCCATTGCTTCGTCAAAACTTTGTGCAGCTCCTTCGAAATTGAGGTATTCGGGTCTCTCATCAAATAACCTTTGCTGATCTTCTAATTCCTTGCTAAGTTTTCTCGCAGAATCTGATGCCCTTTTAAGATTAGTATCAAAATCTATAAATATATCAAGTAACATTTTTCCAACACTTACAATTAAAGTTAAAGCAATTAGCCAGCCAAATGCTTTACTAATCATTTTACCCATAAAAGCAGTCATTACTCCTACATATCCTGTTACAGCTTTAGTTCCTTCCAATACTTTATTATAAATACCTGCTTTAACTGATGCTTCAGTCCATCCTAAAGATACAGCTTTTAATCCTGCTGCTGTTCCCATCAATAAGCCTCTATCAGCTATTAATTGTTTTGTAGTAGTAAAGTATTGAGTTGCAGAGGCAGCAGCACTAGCAAATAACATTTTGGTCTGCATTTTTAATCTATTAAATTTAGCTATACCAATACTGCCTTGAGCTAACCATACTTGCGTCTGAGTATGAGTCTTACCTATTTCTGCTTGTAAAGCTTTATGGTCTAGCTTCATTACATTAAGCTGAGCCCTTGTCATACCTGCATATTTACCTGATGATATACTGGCTCCTGCTCCCATATGACCTTCAGCCATTCGCAAAGAAGCACCCATACTTTTAAGATTCCGCTTGGGGTCGCCTCCTGCTTTAAATGCACCTCCACGCCATTTCGCAGGCATTGACTTATCAACTCTAGCACTTAAATCTGTGGAAATAGCCCTAGCTTTGGCCATTTCATTATTCATTCTATGAATATCGGCTGTTAATTTATTAACAGCCGCTGACATCTTCAAAGGATAAGCAGCAACGGAAGCTCCAAGTTTTGTAAATGCGGGAAAAACTTTACCTGCTATGTTTTTAACTATTACTGCTAAAATTACAACGATAGCTGCCTTAGTTTCAGATAAGAATTTTAAAATAGGGTCAACAAGTCCTACAAGTTTAGCACTAGATTGTGCTAAAATATCCATGGTAGCCGCTGCTGCAGCTCTCATATAGTTAGGGTCTACCTTATCTGATATTCCTCCAAATTTAGTTTCTAACTGCCCCATAATAGCAGTGTATCTAGCTGTAGCTTTTTCACCTTCTGTTAATTCTTGTGTGCTTTTACTAACTGATTCGGCATAATCTTTATAAACCTTATCAAGTCGAATAATAACACCAATTTCGTCAAGTATTTCAGGCTCAGCCTTTACAATACCACGAGTCAAACGATCCATAGTATCTTGTACAGAACGACCTAAAGCAGTAGATGAGTCTACTGCAGCTTTTGTCATTTTTACTATTTGACTGGAAGAAATTCCAGATGTTGTAGCTAGAGCTACTTGTGAGGAAGCGTCCGCAAAATTCAACATTCCTTTAGAAGCTTTCTGTACTTGTCTAGCAATGTCTGCCATGTTTTTACCAGTTTTCTTGGCGTACTCAGCTTGACCTTGCATTAATATTTTAAAATCAGCGGCTTTATTTAAAGCCTGGTATACTGCAGTTAGGGCGAATACCCTAGCTGCGACTTCTGCGTAAGCAGGAACCAAGACACCTTGCATGCCTTGAGCAGTTTTGGAAAAGTTTTTAGACGCATTAGAAGACTGTTTAGACAGTCCCTTCATATTACGATTCAGTTCTTGAGAATTTTTACTAACGTTTTTTAAGCTGCCATCGTCAGTTACTACAATTTTGACTTTTTTTACAATTTTTTCAGCCATAGATTACTTCTTTTTGTGTGCGTCTTTGTTTTTCTTATTGACTTCTTTTGCGTATTTACCATCAATAATTTTAACTATTTTTAATACTTCTCGCTGTTCAGTAACTTCAAGAATATTCATAATATCTTGAATACCAGACATATGCTTACCGAAGTAATTGCCACTCATACCGTCCCAGTTATCAGTTAAATAACCCCACACCTGAAAAGCTTGCTGAAACAATATAGGCCAGTTCTCTCCCGCGTCTCTATCTAATTCAGACCAGTCGACTTCCATGTCGTTCTCTTCCATCTGAATCATCATATCGATACGTTTTTGTTTGTCAAATCCTTGACCTGTACCTTGGAAATGTTCAGTTAAACGACTTGTCCAGTACTCTAACTGGTCGTCGTAAAATTTGTTAAATCACCTACAGTTTCAGTTAACCATGCGTCAAAATCATTAGAATTTTCCATCATGACTAAAGCATTTTCTAGAGTAAATGGTAACTCTGATTCCATGTCGGAGATTTTGTCTTCGTCTACAGGTATAAGTTGAACTAAGTATTTCATCTTTAACCCAGACCAGCCTTTGACTACGGCTTTTGTGTATTCTTTGAGGAAAACTTCTTCGTTTAATTCTTCTTCAGGTTGTCTAGTTCTACGATTAATTTTCGTAGTAATTGACTTCTTGCGAAGTTTTAGCAATTCCTCTCTTGCTAAGTAAGTAACTTTGATTTTAAACCCGTCATAACCGGGAAATTCAAGGTTTGCTTCTTTACTTGGAGTAAGTAAATCAGATAAACTCTGAAATGCTGCTCCACTCGGGGCGGTTGTTTCTGTCATAATATTTACCTTTTGTTATAAAATTTAAAAAATAGTGAGGTACATGAGATACCTCACTATAAAGAACTACATTTATACTACAGTTAAACCTGTGTAAGCAATTGTAGCTTCGTCGTTTCCTGAACCGAACCCATCTTCTAATGCTGTCCAAGTAATAGTAACACCCATAACGTCAGCTGTATCTAGAGATGGTAACTCTAGGTGAGCTTTCGGCATTAGGAATACTACATTTGGAGCAGATGCTCCACCTATCTTCAATTCAATAGTGAAGACATTAGTAATAGTATCAGGATCTGCTGCATTAATATCCGCTAGGATATCGTCGTACATAATCTTGGTACTTAGAGCAGCAGTATCTAGGTAAGCTGTAAAGCTACCCGAAACCGCTCTGGTGCCAGTTTGGTGGCCGATTGGAACATTAATTCTACCTAAGGATTCTGGTGTCACATAAGAGATACCATTATCAATAGTTACATTACCACCAGTGAGTGCAAAGGTGTAATTTTTAGAACTGCCTGAAATACTAGAGGTTAGTACTACAGTGCTTAGTCTATTTAGAATAAAGTCCGCTGTTGCTGGAGCAAGTGCGTATCCGTCAGTAGCGTCATCACCTGTAGTAGGTGTAGCGCCCGCTGCGACAGCATCAATTGCTTCTGCATATCCCGACCATGTTATTTGTGCGATACCATCAACATCAAAGTCCATTGATGCTGAGTTTACACACATGTTTTTTAGTCTATAATTAGTACTAGAATCAGAAAAAACGAACCAACCAGTTAGTTTTAATAACTGATTCTTATTTGATTCTTCTAAATCAACAGTACATGCCGCAGCAGTAGATGTAATACCACCAGTACCTACGTTATCCGTTTTAGTACCAGATACCAACGCATTCCATAGTATTTTTTCAGTCATACCATGAAGGTCAGTGCTTAAGTCGTCAATTCTAGGACGCATATAAGTAGTAAAACTCCAATCCACGGGTTCAATTGATGTATTAAATATCGATTGACCACGTTTTGGAGATGCTCCTGCTTCGTTCAACGTTACGTTTTGCGTACCCGTTGCTTGTGAAAATGAAAATCCGTCTAAAACCGGAATTTCAAATGTATTCGCCTCACTAGGCTCTCTTCCAGCACCGTCCCATGCGGTGGCTGTACTTGCCTGGTAAGATAGAATAACCGTTGCATTTCTGCTTAATGAAAGTGCCATAAAGGTCTCCTTCTTCTTTTCTTGCCTTTGTAATAATCTTGACTATTGTCTGTTATTACGTTAGGTTACTTGATACCTGATTTCACAGGTTATTTCACCAACCCCGTACGGTGCCAATAAGCCTTCGTCCGTAGCGATTGATAAAACTGTTATCTGCTCAGTTGTCTTGCCAGTATCATAAGTTAATGTCTGGTCAGCGTCCAACTGAGTTTCAATTTCATATAGAACTTTTTCAAGTTCATCTAATGGCTCTTCGCCATGTACATAGGCTCTAATATTGATGCCTAAGTGACCCCATTTAAACCCACCGGGGTGATATTCTCTTACTTCGTTGCCAGGAACTACACTAACAAAAGGGAAGTCGTTCACTTCGTCCCAAAATATAAGTTTGTTAGTAACATTATCAGCTAAATCTACTGAATAATCTCCTCCGCCATCTATCTTTTTAAGTTCTGTAATAATAGCATTAGTAATTCCTGAACGCGCCTTTGCTGCCATTATACTCTCCTAGTCCTAATTTGTAACTTGTGATTTAAAGTTTCTCTAGCTATTTCCCTTATAGAAGCAGCAATAAGTTTTCTGGGGTCTCTTCTAAGTGACCCCTGTGCATACCCTCTTTCAAAGGTTTGGTAAGGTGCTTTCATATAAGTATAAAAAGCTGTTAAAGCTCCCTGTCTAGATTGCATAACCTTTGTTACTGAAACCGACTCTGCAAATCTTCCTGTCCTATAAACTAAAGCTCCTCCTTTACCCATGTTATCTGCTACTTCCTCTTTAATTCTATTATCAAGTATAGCTTGTATATTCATTGCTGAAGTGAACTTACCCCCAGAAGTTCTTAATGGAGGGGGTTTAGCAATTGCAAGTGTACCGAGAGCTATTTTTCTTTTCTTCCCTTTATGTTTCTTGCTTCCTTTCTTATTATAAGCTGCTACTTTCTTACCTACTAATAAATCAGTTATTTTATCACTAAGAAGTTGTTCCGTGGTCTTAGAGTGTGCTATGCTTAATATATCATCAGCGTCCAGGGAGTCTAGCCACGCTTTTATAAGTCTTTTATACGTACTTTTAAGCTCCCTTTCCTCTTTTTTACTTCTGTTTTTCCAAGCAGCTTCTGGAACAATTATCAAAAATTGTTCCATACCCGCAATTTTTGATACTTCACGGTTAACTCGGACTAACCATTCATGGGTTATAAATGGAGTAAGTAGAGATGATTCTTCTACTAGGGTTTTCTTTAAACCCCTAGTAGCTAAATAAGCTCCTTTATGACTTCCAGCTCCCCATTTTGGAAAGTCTGGTAGTTTATCTACTTCCGATTCTGCGTGATATCTTGTTTTAGCTGTAGTATGCCCTCTATCAGTGAATCCGGCTCCTCGAACTAGCCCAGCAGTCTTTAACTTATCAAATAGAGCCCTAGAGTGATTAAAATTATAAACTATGACATAGTCATTATGTTTTGTTCTTTTAAACTGTTTAAGATTATACTCTTTTATTGCCTTTTGAAGCTTTCCTACAGGACGCCAGTTAACTACTGCTTTCTGTGCTACGGCCATTAACTCGTCTTTGGTTATATCTGGTCTTGTTAAAACTGTTTTACCATCCTTCTCATCTCTCATAAAATCAGGCTGTAATACAACTACATGGGGTTTAGAGTCTATACCTCCTTTCTTTTTTGCCCAGTCATCAGATTCTGTACGCGAAAACCCCTTTTGAAAAGGAGCAATAAATTCTTTAGGAGAAAGTTTCGTTTTACCCTTATATTGGTATTTAACAGTAGTCTTGATCTTAGCCATTAGCTAATGTGCCTATAATGCTCCAAGATACGCTTTATGTGTGGAGGAAATTCTGAATGGAGGGTCTGACTCTTTGTTACATTTTTAATTTCTGAGCCAGGCATTGATTTAGCGGGAGTCGCTTCTTTCTTTAAATAATAAGTAATTAAATCATACACTGCTAACTTCAAATCCCCTGGAACAGCGGAATATCCACCTTTATATACCAACTTAACTGACTTAGTACCAGCAGGAAAAGATAATCTCGTACGAGTAATCTCTTGACCATCAGCATCTAATTCGTAATCCCTGTCAGCAATCCAAAATTCATTGGCTGCCTCACAAGTTGCTTGAGTTGTATATGAAGTGTTGCTACACTCACCAGTCCATCTTTCGGCTGTAAAAGCCCAGTTGTCTCCAGCTGTATGTCCTGTTGTAGCATTGAAGGTTACAGCGACGTCCCCTTCTAAAATTTGACTAGAGCCTGTTATTGCCACTACGCCTGTATACCAATTCGAACCACCGTCCCTAGACCACTTAAAAGTATCTGGACTTCCTGTTTGAACAATTTGTACTTGATAACTTCGTCCTACTTCACCTGACGACGTATTTGCGTTGTAACCAGTGACTGTTAGATCGTTTAAACCTGAACCCGTGAAGGTATCATTGTTATGACAAGTTGTTTCTGTAGTTTTTGTTGATAAGGTACATTGTGGAGTACCAGAGCTCAATAGATAGTAATTGTTACTATCTGCGAGGTTTAATTCAACGGTTTGTTTATCCGTCTTTGAGCTATCACGCTCAAATATTTGTACAACTTCCGCGATAGGAAGTTCTGTTGGAAAGAGAGAAGTTTCACCTTTAACAATGTCAAAGTATTCTGTCTTTGCCGTACTATAGTAGTCGATAAAACTACGACCACAATAGGTTTTTATAAGTGTACTAACTTGGGCCTTTAAGTTGTTTATAGTCGCATCACGTGTGTTGCTACTTATTCCTGCATATGTTTTATAATCACTTACTGTAACTAAATCTGCCATTCCTTATTCCCAAATACTTGTAAAAACCGGCGGGTTGCCCCGCCAGTTAAATACTAACTTATGCTATTAGCTAGCTGCTGTTAAGATTAAAGCCATTGAAGCTTTACCTGCTGCTCCAGCCTCTTTAGCGATAAAGCCAAAGCGACGAGTCGCAACAATTGCTCTTTGTTGAGCAACTACGTCAGTAGCCATCTCAATTGTTAAGCCTCTATGATTACCAATTAGGTAATTAGAAGGGTTAACTAGAATACCAACCGCTTTAGCTGCAGCTGCCGCTTCAAAAGCGTCAGATACGATTAGCGGGATACCCCATAGTTTACCAAGCTCACCAGTTAAGATTGTAGCGTTATCACCGTACTTATCGACAGTAGTAACATCAGTATCAGTTACTAAACTGTAGTATTGTGCCTGACTTAGGAAACAAACTAGGTCTGCAGGGTTCATACCCCACTGTCCCATGTTTGTACGAGCTGTGTGAAGCTCTGCTTTTACAAACAAGTCAGTTGTACTACCAGTAGTTACGTTGTTACCAGAGTGACCACCAGCTAACTCTTCTAATTCAGTAAATGGTGCTGTTTGACCAGTACCTAGAATTGAAGCGTCAGATGTGCGTGCCATTCTACGAACGATTGCGTCACGAACAATACCTGCGATAGGTATAATTGAGTCTTCATCTTCTTCGTAACCAATGTATTCACGAGTAGCTAGCTTATGAGCGGTCAGTGTGACCTCTGTTAAGCCATGTGCCGCTACTGCACCAGATGAAGCATCGTTAAATGCTGTACCAACTGCGTCACCATCATTTAGGTTACCAGTTGTTACCCAAGTAGCATCCATTCCAGTATCTGGATTGAATGGGAAGTTCATCACGCGTGCATTCATTGCCATTTGCTGGAATACAGGTTCAACAACTACACGATTTTGAATACCTTGGAATATGTTTGAGTTCCAAGTAGTTTCCCAATCGGCATCTGCCCAACGAGTTGCTTTCTCAATTAGCTTCTTACCGTAGCTTAATTGATCAACGCTCTTACCAGTAATTTTTGACGTAATATACGCAGCGTTAAGTTCGTCTGCTGTAGGCTCATTTGCGCCTGCTTCAGAAAAACTCATCTTTGACTTAGCTAATGCAGCTAACTCATCTTTGTTATTTTTAAGTTCAGCTGACATTTCTTCTATTGCTTTCGCATAGTTGTCATCTGAGTCTTTAATTTTTGCTTCTAAAGCCTCAACGACTTTGTCCGCTTGGGTTTTCCCAATTTTTAAACTATCTAGTTCAGCTTCAGCCTTAAGGGAAGTTTCCTTCTCAGCGACTTCTGCCTTATAAGCGTCTACAGCTTTTTGAGCTGTTTGCTCCATAGTCTCTTGTATTTCTTCTTGTGTCATGTTAATGTCCTTAAGAATATTATCCTGAGAAGATTCCTTCTCAATTATGTTTACATCTACTTCTTCTTTTACAACTTCATCAGTAACAACAGTAACTGTTGCAACTTTTGAAGGTGCATAAGATTCTTTGTAAGCTTTATAGGCTTCTTCTGAATCAAATGATTTTGCTAAAGAAAATGTAGAATTCTGATTTGCAGGAACCGAAACTACACTTATTTCATATAAAGATAAATCTTTAATGAAAAAGGTATCTTCTGCCCTGTCGTAGTCTGCATCTTTAATGCTAAAGCCTACACTGAACGTCCTTAAAACGCCATCTTTAATTAGGTTGTACACCTCACCTGCAGCTTTGCTTATTTCAGCAACGATTTCCAAGCCCTTATCAGTCACACTGTGACTAATAGTCGTACCCACTGGACGTGAGTAATCATGGAAAGCAAGAACGATTGGATTCTTTAAATAATCATCCATAGCTCCCTTTTCCCAAGCTTCTTTAACGATAACGTCGCCCGCTCGGTCTTTGGATACAGTATTCGCATAACCTTTAATTGTTAAAGGAGAGTTGTCATCTGACTGCTCTTTTTCAACAACATCAAATAATGAGTTAATTTGAAACTTTTTATTCATTGTCTCCTTCGTCCTCTACCTCTTCATCCTCAGTTGGTCGCCCGCCCTCGGAGGGGTTGCCTGCACTACCTGCCACGTTGGCTGGTATGCGTATATCGTCATGACCCTCTATCTTTTCTAATCTTAGGGCCTCTCTAGCTTCGTTAGGAGTAATAACTCCCCCGTTGACTAAAGTGCTGTAGTATTTTGCTTTTTCATCTAACTCTGGCTGTAAAGGCGAGAGGTCTTCTAGTACTGCTGCAAGGTCATAACCAAAATATCGTTCTAAACCACTGATTACTTTTCTAACTAGTGGTAAAACGGTTTCTTGATACATCAGTCTGTGATTAGGTCTAATATTTGCATTGTTTCCACCTTTCAATAATATGGATGGAATACCTAGAACTCTAAGGACAGTGTCCTCTAAGTTTTTCACAGACTCTTCAAAATCTAACTTTTTAAAATCAACATCAGACATTTTATCTATCTCTAAGCCACCATCTAAAACTAGAGGTCTGCGACCACCACTTTTAGGGTTGTATCTTTGTGACCAAGAGTTAATTAGTCTTTCTTTAACCTTAGTACTAAGAGTATTTGGACTCTTTAGTACTAGTCCAGGTACTGCTCCATTTTTGAAGAAGTTGCCCTGAAAGTCTCTCATGTTGTACAGCAAGTTTAACGTATCCCTTGCTGATATCAATCGAGATGTACCTCGATAGATAGATTTTGATGAGTTATCTTGGATGTGAATAATTTCTTCAGGCTTATACTTAATGTCGCTGTATTCATATCCTTTAATAAATGTTTTCTTATCTGGGTGTATTACTACATTGCTCGCAGGTAAGTGGTATAAGTGCACACCATCATAATACATAAAGCAGTTACCATCTAATATCAAATCTAAAAAGATTTGTCTCCTAAAAGCGTCCGCATTTTGGAACGGATTAGGCTGTCTATTTAGTAAGGTAGCTAACTTCTTATGTCTAATAGTTGCTATACCTGGAAATGCTTCTTTGTCCCCAACATCCACACCTATTTGTGCGGCTGCGTCGACAATCATATTTACACCTCGATTAACTACTTCCAGTTTTTCAAATGCCCTTTCATAGGGTACTGAAAAGTGTTGAGCGCTAGTTACGCCTTCTCCGTCAGCAATTCGAGGTTGTGCAGGGTTTAACTTGCGTAACCCTAATCTATCTAACATTCCCATACTCTTTATCTCTTCTTTTGTTAACCCAGCGTTGCTGCTTGGGGCCAGTAATTAAAGAAGGCTTCTTCCCGTATATCGAGTGAAGTTTTAAGTGATGCGTATGACAGAGAGTAACCGTATCATCATAAATTTCTTTGTGATGCGAGTCGATAAACTCATCTCTAATACCCATCATATCTTCAGCCGTCAATATAACGAGGTTCTTTTCCTTAATCCACTTGTTAAGAAGTTCTGTTACACTAAAGAAGTGGTGGAAGTCCAAGTCCTCGACTCCGCCACAGATGTAACATTCTTCGTCTTTTATGTATGCACTCTTTGCGCGGTCTCTAATGTATTTTATTTTATCGCGTTTAAGTTCACTCATAAAGTATTTTTCTTACAAAATTTCTATATTTGGATTATTATATCAAACTTATAGCTAAAAGTCAAGAGATGTTTTTCATTGGTGGTACGATTGTTTTGCTGTACCCAGAAAACTCATCTACTAAAATACCCTTAAAAGGTTATTTCGGAAGCTACAAAGGTATATAGCGCATACCGTAAGGCATCCGCCATATGTGAAGCAATGTTATGAACAGGCTTCTCTGTTATTAAATTAACATTAGGATTCCACTGGTAGGCATCTAGTGACATAAGAGTGTCTTTACACCTCTGATCAACTATTAGCCTATCGTTATCTATAATAGTAGCGACTGACGCAATCCCGTCTAGTACGCTTTTGGTAGCATTAATGGTCGAAATATCATATTCCTGCGCTAAATCAAATCTCATCTGCTGTGCCGCTGAGTCAATATAAATAGCGT
>Ga0209757_10000270_pt1 | contig 12839 bp, 13 predicted proteins | sample ETNvirome_6_1000_FD_185472 | JGI IMG/M metagenome (GOLD analysis project Ga0209757, IMG submission 185472) | Marine viral communities from the Pacific Ocean - ETNP_6_1000 (SPAdes) (version 2) | ecosystem: Environmental > Aquatic > Marine > Oceanic | place: Pacific Ocean | collected 2013-06-19 | reverse complement strand
CAATGGAAAGTTTGCCAAAGGCAACCGCTTTTCTTTTGCGAATCGTCCCGATGCAATCAATCCAAACGGGCGACCAAAAGGGCGTTCGATTCAAGACCATCTTCGCAAGATGCTTGAGCATGAAGTCACAGGTGAACAATTGTGCGATGCGCTTGTCAAGTCTGCAATTGACAGGGCGTTGAAGGGCGACTTCCGATTCTGGCAAGAGATCATCCAGCGCGTTGATGGCAAAGTTCCAAACAGGCTTGCTGATGCTGATGGGTCATCCCTCACCTTTATTCTGGACGAAGCAGTACAATCAATGAATGACAAGTCAGGATGACAATACACATCGCCTTGAGGTTCTTCCACAACAACTGAAGTTCCTTCGTTCGACCGCACGCGAAATACTCTATTCGGGCGCGTTTGGTGCAGGAAAGACGAGGGCAATTTGCTTGCGTGTGGCAATGAGAGCAAGCATCGAAGGTTCAAGAGAAGGGTTGTGTCGAAAGACAGTTGTGGCATTGAAGCGATCGACATTGAAAACATTGCTTGAACCTGATGGATTGCTTCCACCGATACTTCCGAAAGGGTCGTATGAATACAAAAAGATGGATGGCGAAATCAACATCTTTGGCGGTGGAACAATCATGCTGTTTGGTCTTGAAGATGCTGCGAGAATCGCCTCGATGAACTTGAGTGGTGTTGGTGTGGACGAGGCGGTCGAGTTGAACGAACAGGATTGGACGATGCTTCGCGGTCGCATTAGGTTGAAATTGCCAGATCTGCCAAATCAAATCTATGGTGCTTGCAACCCATCAACGCCACAACACTTCCTTGCCAAGCGGTTTGGTCTTGCGGGTGGTCATGTCTGCGCTCCGAATTGTGAAGCAATCACAACAACAAGTCGTGACAATTGGTTCTTGCCTGAAGATTATGTGAAAGATTTGGAAACCATGACAGGCGTTGCGCGGAAGCGTTACGTCGAAGGATTGTGGGTTGGCTCTGAAGGGTTGGTCTATGATATGTGGTTAGAAGAAAAGTTCGTGGTCGATGAAGTGCCAGATGAGTTCGACCGAATGATTGTGGGGATGGATATGGGATACAACAATCCTGCTGTTCTGCTCCTGATTGGAATCAAGGATGACCGCGTATTTGTTCTTGACGAATGGTATGAACGACAAAAACTTGAACAAGAGGTGGTGGATACTGCGTTGGCTTGGAAAGAAGAACATCAAAGCATTGATTGTTTTGTTGTTGATCCATCATCTGCGGGCTTGCGGGCTTCAATGCGGAATGTTGGACTTGATGCTATCCCTGCAAACAACGCGGTGTTCACTGGCATTCAAAGCGTTGCGGGAAGATTATGCAACGACCCATCTGGCAAACCAAGATTGGTAGTGCATCGAAAATGCTCAAACCTGTTGCGTGAATTTGGTTCTTATGAGTGGATGAGCAATCAAGATGGGTCAAGCAAAGACCAACCGAAGAAAGAACACGATCACGCCCTTGATGCACTTCGTTATAGTATTGTTCATATAGACGGCTTGCGCTCAAGCCCATCAATTCGCTCGATTGGTGGTTTTGATGAAAAGTACAAAATGAATCCACTTGAAAATGAACAATTGTGGACGGAGATTTGAAAATGCTCGAAAAGTTCCGCAAAGGCAAGAACGACAAAGACACAAATACAAAAGCAACTGATCGCCAAGCATACCTGAATGCAAGCGTTCCTGCATGGGAAAAATTCAGCACGGGCATTCAGCGAAATCGTGGATACACAGCATTGATGCAACGCTTTCATGGATGGGTCTACGCTGCCGCGATGATAAACGCACGCGGAGTTGCAAGCCAGCCCATCAAGTTGTATTCGATGCAACCGCGAAACGGTATGAAATCCATCGTGAACACGAAAAAAGTCGGTTCACAAAAGGCATCATATCTTCGTGGAGAGCAGGAAACAAAGCCGTCAATCTTTGTGCAACGAAAAATGATGACTGGCTGTGATGTTGTTGAGGTGCATGAGCATCCAGTGTTGGAATTGCTTGACAATCCATCGCCTGAAATGGATGGATACACCTTGACCATGCAACGAATGTTGAATCTGCAATTGACAGGCAACGCATATCTTCATCCAATAATTTCTGAAACAATCGGAGTTCCTCTTGAGTTGTGGAATATGCAAAGCGATTTGGTGACGGTTGTTCCAGACGGCACAATGGATTTGGTCAAATCATACACATACGGCAAGCGACCAAACATGGTTGATTTCCGCAAAGATGAAGTATTGCATGAGAAGCAACCGAATCCATCTGATCCGTTCTACGGCATGGGATGGGTTTCTGCTGCGATTGATGCGGTTGATTTATTGAATAGTATGGACGAATACGAGCAGAACGTACTTGACAATCAAGCCCGACCCGATTGGGCAATCTTTGTCAAAGAGCATTTGACAGACACTCAATACCAACGATTGATGCAACAAGTCGAACGACAACTCGGTGGCAAGAACAATCGAAGTCGTCCATTTATCTTCGAGGGGTCAAGTGATGCGAGACCCATGCAATTTTCACCGCAGGATTTGGCGTTTGATTCAGGCGAAACACGCAAGATTGAAGTCATCGCTGCGATTGCTGGAGTGCCAGTGACGAAGTTGAAAGCGAACGACCCGAACCTTGCAAATGCGAGGGAAGGCAATCTCGGTTGGCTTCGTGATACCATCGTTCCATACTTGACACTTGACGAATCATTCTTGAATCGACAGTTGTTGCCGTTGTTTGGAATGTTCGCTGATACTCTTTTCCTTGCATACGATGACCCTGTGGCGCAGGACAGGCAGATTCAATCGCAAGTCGATGCCAGCGACATTTCCGCAGGAATCCGAACACGCAATGAGGTGAGAGCAGAACGCGGTCTTGAGCCAATTTCTGAAGGTGGGGATGAGTTGTTTGTGCCGATGGGTTCAGTTCCAATTGACGTTGCGATCGAGAATGCACGAAATCCACAACCGATGTTTGGTCAATTCTCAAAAGAACCAAAAGAAGTGAAAGCAAATCCCGTTCCCGTTGATGGAAAATGCCCCGATGGTTGGCACTATATGTCTGAAACGAATACTTGCATGGAAGGTTCATCACATCCCGCAACCTATTCAGTTGAAAAAGCCAGCGATTGTATGTCTGAAAAAATATCAATCTTATTGGATGAGGGCTATCCACAGGATCAAGCAGTTGCAATTGCTCATTCATTGTGCAACAAAACAAAAGGCGAAGAAAAAAGCCACGATTGCGACTGTAAAAAAAAACATGATTCATTGAAAGAACTATGGGATGAATCCCGTTCTCTGATCAGTCAAAAGCGTGCGCCAATTGACAAGGGCAATGAGGAATATCTTGAAACACTGGAAGTGTTCTCATCACCGATGGATGGCTTCCGTGATGATTTGGTTTCACTGTTCAGAAAAGAAGTTGAACGATTCCTTGATTTTGCGGGTGGCATGGGCGAGTTCGTGACAAGTTCAGAAGCCGAACAGAAAATCCAAGAAATCACCGACAAGTTTGTGAATGAAGTCATGCTCTTGTCTGGTCAAAACGAATTGGACAGGTTGGGAGTCGATTTGCAATTCAATCAATTCGACCCACTTATTGCAGACACGCTTGAAGAATACAAGAGTCAATTGACCAACACGCTGATATTTGGAACAGGAAAAGAGATTGATGACAAAGTGAAATTGGGCATGAGGCATGGAGCATCGACCGATGAAATTGCAAGGGATATTCTGTCGTTGGTTCAAGAAGAATCCGATACAGGACGAATCCCAATTGTTGCAAGGGCAGAAATGATTGCACGAACAGAAGTTGCATTGATCAACGAAATCGGCAGACTCGATGCGTGGAATCAATCTGGCGTTGTCAAGATGAAGCAATGGGTAGTCGCTGCGGGTGCTTGTGAATCATGTAAAGAAATGGGCAGAGGAGAACGGGCGAAACCAATTGGAATCAATGATTCGTTTGCCAAAGTCAATGATGTGATCGGAAAGGTTAGAGTCTGGTCGCCTACTCCACTGAAAGGATTGCAGACTCCACCATTGCATCCGAATTGCAGATGCACAATGGTTGAAATACTTGATGATGAAGATTCGGTTGAATATCTTGAGGACATCAAAGAACAAACAAGAAAACAAGAATTTGAAAAGGCAAGAGAGTTTGTCAGACAACAAGTTTCTTCTGGCAAAATTACTTCTGAAGAAGGTGATGAGTTGATTAAAGATTTGAAAATAAGGTATGAACAATGAAAAACAAAGAACATGACAGAATTGACTTAAAAGACTACACCGCGAACTTGAATGCTGATATTCCAGCAAGAACTTGCATCGCCTACATTTCCACCGATACGGTCGATGAAGAAGGTGAGTGTGTCTTGCCAGCAGGGATACAAACAAACCGCTTCAAATCCACAGGAACAGTTTTCTGGAATCATAATTATGACGATCCTGTTGCTGTTTGTGATTGGCTTGAAGTCAATGAGAATGGCGTGGTTGCATCAACGCATTTCCCTGAACGTCCAGAAGGACACAAGGGAGAATGGCGACCCGATGCGGTTCTGTCGTTGGTCGCTGCTGGCTTGTGCCGTGGCGTATCAATCGGATTCTCGTATCTTGAAACAAGAGAACCAACGCAAAAAGACAAACAGCGTTTCAAATCAACAGGCAATGAACTCTTGAGAGTTGTGAGCAAATCACGATTGTTGGAATACTCATTCGCACCACTTCCAATGAATGAAGATGCACTTGTTGTCGCTGCAAGCAAGGGATTCATCAAGAAGGATGGAACAATTGACGATCGAGCCGTCAAGGCATTCCGACTCAAATCAGAGTCAGCAAAGATTGGTGGAAGCATTCAATTGAAATCGTCTGGTGCATTACGTTTGCGGGATATTGACACCGCAAAATTGACTCTTTTGGAAATCGAACGAATGCAAGGTCGGGTTTATTGACTCGCATTGGTATCATAATCACATAGTTTGTCGCCACGAATGAAGCGAGCCGAAGCGTATGCGTGTCGGATGCAATTTCAAAAGCAAGGCAATTCGTAACAATTCAAATTTTTTGGAAAATAATACAATGAACAAACAACAAGTTCTCAAACAAATTCGCACTCTTAATGTGAAACAATGTAAACAACTTGAAGTGGAAGAACCATTTGAAGGTGAAGGCACAGTCGAAGCCGTAATGGCATGGCTAGGTGATTCAACCCTCTATGGTGCAGACGGTAACGAGTTGGATTTGGCGGCAGTTTTTGCGGCAGATGACCCAGCAACACTTTCACTTCATTCTGGAATGCCAGAATCAGACGAACCTGCGGCAGAAGAAATGATTGCAACCGAATTGGTTTCAAGCGTTGATGCTCCCGCGATTGAGGAAGCAATGGAACTACAAGAAGCAACACAACTAGCAATTAGACGTGGTGTTCAGGATGCTATCCGCAAGGGTGGACGTTCAGGACTTCCACAAACACGAACACCCATCACAGGACGGGCAGGAAAGAAGTCAAAACACTTTGAAAGTAAAGAAGCACAATATTTGGCTGGTCAATGGATTGGTGCAAAACTTCTTAAACGAACAGAAGCAATCAAATGGTGGAACAATAATGCTCCTTCAGGATTGAAAGCCCAAAATGAAGGCACGAATAGTGCGGGTGGCTTTTTAGTACCAGACCCACTTGAAGCGGCAATCCTAGATGTTAGGGAAGAATATGGCACTTGTAGAAAAGTGGCACGAACATTCCCAATGACGGCTGATACGCTTAATATCCCATCACTCACAAGTGGCTCAACAGTTTACTATCCAGGTGAAGCAACTGCTATCACAGAAAGTAGTGCTGTATGGGCAAATGTTGGTTGTACCGCTACAAAGCGTGCGGCACTTATGAAATGGTCAAATGAATTAGGTGCAGATGCACTATTCAATATGGCTGATACTCTTGCTGATTATATGGGCAGGGCTTTAGGTATTCGAGAAGATACTGAGTTTATTCAAGGTGATGGTAGTGCAAGTTTTGGTTCTGTTACAGGACTGAAAAACAAAGCACACTCATTCGTGACAGGTGCAGGTACAACTTTTGCATCGCTCACATTGGCAAACCTAGTTGAAACTGCAGGTACGCTTGCTGACAAGTATCACGCAGGTGCTTCTTGGATTATGTCACGACAGTTCTATTCACAAGTTGTCTTGCGTGTAATTGCTGCGGCAGGTGGCAATACTATTGATTCACTTGGCGTTGGTTCAACAGGCGCACAACTTCTTGGGTATCCAATCCACTTCAGTGACCAAGCACCAATTGCAACAGCAGTTGATATTGATTGTTGCTACTTTGGAAACTGGACTGATGCGGTAGTATTTGGTGACCGTTCTGGTATTGAAATTGCTACAAGTGAGCACGTCAATTTTGCTGAAGACCAAATCAACATTCGTGCAACATCACGATATGACATTCAAGTTCACGATGGTAGTGGCTTCTGTGCATTAGCAACTGCGGCATCCTAAACCGTAAATGATTGAGCAACAATGGGGTGGGATGATTTTTCATCCTGCCCCGATGCTCGACAATTTAAGGAAGAACTATGGCAACAAGTGGAACATCAATTACCAGTTTGCAAGCACTCAAAAGATATTTGAGATTGACAACTTCAGATGATGACCGATTGCTTATTGAACTTTTGGATGCGGCAACCAATCGCATTGAGGAGTTTTGCCAACGTACTTTTGTGTCTGCGACATACAAGCAATTCATCAGTGGGTCTGGCTCTGGAACTTTGTCGCTTCCAAACTTCCCCATCACATCTATTCGGAGATTGGGATGGGAACGAAAAAACGCACTTTCAGTCGATGCTTCAACTTCAACAGATTTGAGAGCAACGGTTGAGGTGCAGGACAATCAGATTGTCTTGAAGCGTTGGGATTCTGTTGGCGCGGAAACTGAAACAAGTATCGCGTTCGCGGATTATCTAACAACGGCACTGATGGCAGCACAAATCACAGCAACTACGGGATGGACAGCAACATCAGATGAAACGGTCATGTGCGATGAGTTGATGAGGCAGGGTGGTCAAGATGCTCTTTCGGCATCGGCTCAACTGTACTATTTAAAATCGAGTGGTGCAGACTATCGGGTCGATGAAGATACTGGACGAGTCGATTTGCTTTCATCACAATTTGAATCGCAATGGTATCCATTCGATCCCAATGCGGTATCTTTTCCAAGAGGTTCGCACAATATCTTTGTGGATTATAGCGCGGGATACGCCCAAGCAAGCGTTCCTGTCGCGCTTCAAGAAATCGCGTGGGAACTCGTTTCAAGTGCCTATCATGGGGGGAAGCATGACCCCACAGTTGCAAGCGAATCGCTTGACGGGTATTCATATTCGACCCGCAACGCGGTGGAATTGCGTGATGACCAAATGAGGCGAATGTACCAATATCGGAGAAATGCGGAATGAGTCTTGCAGGAATGATTCAATCTTTGGGCGTGTCTTGCGATATTCACACCGTAGTGGAAACTTCAGATGCTGGTGGTTTCCCCATAAGAACATACTCGCTTTCCAAGAGCAATGTTGAAGTCGCAATTTTTCCAATTGGTGCTGACTCTGTTGTTGAGGGTGGACGACCGCGTGGCAAGATAACAGCGAGAGGGTATCTACTTCCCTCAATTTCAATAAACCACACCGATCGCATTTTGTTTGCCGATTCGGATACTGGCACGACACGAACTTTTGAGGTCACAGGTGCAAGACGTTCGTTGATGCTTCACAAAGACAACCACATGAACAAAAGGATTGTCGATTTGGTGGAGATTGAATAATGGGTGTCACAGTAGAATGGTATGGCGATAGGTTTGAATTTGGATTGCACAATGCCATCTCACAAGAACTTGTAAAGTCTGCAAAAATCTTGCGTAGAAATCTATCGACCGTATTGGCAACAACTGGAAAATCTCCACCGCCTTCACCGAAGGGTACAAATATCCCGTTCAACAGAACAGGCACACTTGCCCGTTCTTGGCACGCATCGCCAACGGCAAGCCGTTCAGGTAGCAGGTTCACAGCAGGTGTTGGAACAAATATAATCTATGCCCAAAAACTCATCACAAGATCAGGAAGTGGCAGACGCAACTACATGGATGAAAACTTGTACTGGTATCAAAAAACAGTGTCAATGATTAAGAAGCGACTCGACCCGCAACGCTTGATCAAAGTAGCGACAGGGAACTTCAGATTCTAGGATTTGAAATCATGAGCCAAGCAATCAAAACAGCACTGTATACCAAACTGACGGCAGACCAAACCGCAGATTCATTCTACGATGACGTAGGTGGTCGCATCTTTGAAATGGAAGGGAAGGATGATTCTGCGTTGCCGTTGATTGTCTATGACGTAACATCAACGCCAGTTGAGGGTTTGTACAACGGGAATGTGATCGTCAAATCTCAAGTGGTTTTGACGTTATATGGGCATCGCAGATTGGGGGCAGCATCGCTTGGGGCAATCGAAGATAAACTGTTCACGCTCATCAATCAGGCGACACTTGCACCGTCTGGCTATGATAGTAACACAGTCATGATTTGTCTTGACCGTGACAGACGGACTGTGTTTGACGAAATAATTGCAAGCGAAAGCGTGTATTCGATTGAGGCTACATCAAATTAAGAGGAAAATGAAATGGCAAGAATAATTGGAAATGAAGGTAGCGTCACAGTATCCGCGAATAGTGGCGGGACAACAGCAACGCATAGCATTACAGCAAGCGCATGGTCAATGTCAATCAGCAGGGTTGTCAACGATGTGACTGCTTTTGGTGATGTAGCGACAACCGTTCGGGGCGGTATTCCTACATATACGGGAAGTATTTCTGGTTTTCTAGCCGATGATGCTGACCCGTCTGTTGATCCTGACAACTTTTCGACAGGGACAAAATGTACAATCGTACTTCTTGCACAATCAGGCAACTCGTTCACGGGAGATGCCATCATTAGCGGGTTCAGTTTTGGTTCATCGAAAACAGGCGATATGACCGTATCAATGGACTTCACTATTACTGGTGGAACAACTACGGCTTGGGCTTGATGCACGATTGATTTTTGTGCTATGCTTCCCGCATGAAACACGAACGAATTGAAGTGACAACCACCGATGGGTCTGCTTGGCTTGAGCGATTGAGTCCACGCCAAATGATTTCTGTCGGTGATTGTCTATGGTCTGAAAAACGCAAACGCATGATTCAAGATATGAAGGATGCGGAAGTTGAGTCTGCTGAACGTATGAAAGCGTTGCAGGAACTTGACGACAAGCGTGGATTGATGAGCGAAATCATTTTGTATGCAATCAATTTGAAAGGTTCGTTGGACATTATCGCGGAAGCATCAAAGGGCAAGAATGCTGAAAATGCTGACGGCTTGCCAGACAACTTTGAAGGCACTGGCGAGGATGCTATGCGGATCGCGTTGGATTTGATTGGCGCAGAACTTGAAAAGCCAAAAACAGATTCTAAATCAAAAAAAAAGTAATTGAAACCAAGCCCAAATGGGTCACAAACTCCGCTTTGATTTCACGATATTTTGCTGGCTTTGGCAATCCTCTTGATTTGCCCCTTGATTTGTTCTTGCTCTTGCTTGATAGAATCGGGTATGTTCGGCAACTTGAAAGCGGTGAACCGATGAGTGATCGAGAGTATGTCGAGTTCGCAGCGAACTTTGAAGCGTTTGAGGAATAACAATGGCTGAAAACATTGGCAAAATAGTTGTATCAATCGAAGCGGAAGTTGCTGAACTTCGCAAGGGTCTTGCACAGGCAGAAGCAGAGTTCAAGAAATCTGCTGACAAGATGGTTGAAGAGCAACAAAAACTCGGCAGCAAATTCAAAAAATCTTGGACAGAATTAAAAAATAAAGTGACCGTGTATCAGATGGCTATTGGTGCAGCCACCAAAGCAATAAAGACACTCGATAAGGTGACGAAAATATGGGGTAATGATTCACTTGAAACCCATGAACAAATCATAAAAACATTCGATGCTTTTGCAGATTCTGGCATTCCTATTGTTGCTGAATTTTCTCAACTCATAATGGGTTTGGGTATGCTTTTCTCCGATTTAGATGAAGTTCAGCGATCATTGATTGAAACGCAGGATATGTACAACAGACAATTACGCAGTGTCAGGGTTGCAGAATCGTTTGAAGCAGGTGTGCAATCACTTGAAAAACAATTGACACGAAAAAAGGCACTGCTTGAAATCGACAAGGCAAGAGCAAGAGGTGAAAGCGGGATCACCGAACAATTTGATATGCAAATTAATGCAATGAAAGCAGAATTTGATGCTTCCAATAAGGCAGAAAAGGAACGGCTGGCACAAGCAGGTTTTTCAGAAAAGTTCTATGTTGATGCAATGGAAAGAAGAAAACAAGCACAAAATGAACTTCTTGAAGTCGTATATGAAAATGAACGAATGGCATTTGACGCTTGGAACACATTACAAGATGAAAAACAAGAAAGAATTGATGAACAGTTCAGAATTGACAAAGAGCATTTGGATAGATTGGCTAAAATAGCAGAAGAAAATGCAGAGCGTGTTGCTAATAAAACATCAACTCTGGAAGAACAACTCGCAATTATGATTGCCAAACGAGATGGTGATTTAGAAAAAGCAAAAATACTTGCAATTGAATCAAGGTACAGAAGAATGAGTGTCGGTGCAACAGAAGCACAACAAAAAGCCATTGATGCAATGAAGGCAATTGAACTGGCAAGTGTTGGTGCAGGTGGTGTTACACCTGCCGCAACTGGTGGTGGTGGTGGAACAGCATCCATTTCAACTGCGATCGGTGGATTCACGGTTGCGACAGGAAGAACAGAATTGAAAAAACAAACAAATTTTCTCGAACGAATTGCAAACGCAACAGAAAAACTAGGCGAAGGCGAAGTCGTCATTCTTGCTGCATAGGAATCATCATGGCAATAAGCGAAAATCTACAAGGAACAAGGTCGGGTTCAATTGATGCTGCGGGAGCAAGAACCATAAAGAGGCATTACACGGTCACTGGAACAAACATTCTGCAAACCGCGATTGCTGAAATGGATGCAGAAGTTCCGTATCTCCATACCTATCTTGTTGGAACTGATCCTGCTACTGGTGCTTCGGTTTCTGCAACATACTACGGCACGAAAAGTTGGTCGCGTCCAGAGGGAACAGATGAAACGTGGAACTTTGAAATCACATATTCAACTGCCCCAAGTGCAGGCGGTGGTGCAACTGGTGACGATGTCGTTATCACAACACAAGGCGATACAAGAGCAACAGCGAAAGCGGTATATAGAGTTGGCAACATGAATCTTTCGATGGTGGACAATCCAAACGCAAGCACCGACATTGGTGGAACTCCAGTTGATCAAGGTGGCGTTCCGACAACCATCACGCACATTGACAGGAAGTTTGCAACAACCGAAAAGATGGTGGATTTTCCGCTATTGAACGCTTTGAGTGATTTGGTTGGAAAACGAAACGCGGATGGGTATGAAGGTGGCGAAGAGGGTTCAATTCTATACTTGGGATTTTCTTGGAACTATGACACATCGAATGGGTTGTGGATCGTCAATCATCAATTTGCTGTAGATAAGAAAACGCATCACGCGGAACAAGTTGCGAAAACCGACCCGCAGGGCGACATCATTCCTGAACGTGTAAACATTGGCGGTGAAGAAATCTATTATGCGAAGCACGTTTATTGGGTGCAACCTTTTGAACAAGCAGTTTTCGCAGATTTGCTTCCAGATTTCTGATCATGGCTGATCTACCAAAAATCTCAAGAATGAAGTTCGGCATCATTGACGAAATGTATATGAATACATTGCGCGATGGTGTTGAAAACTTCAACGCTCTCAAACCTGCTATCCACGCCACCATTGCGAAATCAAGCAAACACTCATCGCCACCATTTCTTGCACAGATTATAGGAGTGCCAGATGCACTTGAAACGATCGACATGGAAAGGGATAGTGCAACTGAAAATGATGTTCCTGTCGTCTGGAAATATCGTTGGAAAGCATATCAGGTTTCAAGTGTAGATTCCGAAACAAGTTATTTGACTTTGACATACACCATTCCAATTCTTGTGAATGAAAACATAAGCACTTCGGTCGATACTGAAGATGGCGAACATGAGGGCATCATTTCAGGGTATGCGTACAATCTTGCAGAACTTGGAAATGTCGGAACGTATAATTCTGATGGAATTGTGTTTGGAGTTGATGTCACTTCTGCTTCTTATCCTGTTGGTTTTTATCCAAAAGAGGTTGCAACGGGATGTTTTGTGATGTTGCAAAAGATGTTCACCCGTGATGCGCGTGTCATCTATTTGTTCGATCGTCAAGGAACGCATGATGGGAATTGCACCTGATGAGTTACAATCGAATATGCAATTGCGTGTGTTCCGACAACCCGCCTCAATGCCCCGCAGTTTCAGACGACCCATGTGTAGACGAATACACGGTCACATGGACGATTCCATCAACGACAACACACATGGGAAAAATGACTGGCACTAATTGTTGCGGATTCGCCACAGGGGCATGGTCACACCCTCAAAAAATATACCACACCAACTGTACAGGATATTGCACTTGGAAAAGTTCACTTGAAACCCCATATTGCACTTCTGAAAGCGATGCTTGTTTTCCCTTCAGGGATGCCGAATCACCTGACGTATCGTGCTACAACGTGGGGGGTGTTTTTTCTGGCATTGATGGGCAAAGTCCATCTGACTACAATCAAGGGTGCGGTGCTTCTTGGCTCGGAACGGATTGCGATTGTCCGGA
>Ga0209757_10000269_pt1 | contig 12839 bp, 17 predicted proteins | sample ETNvirome_6_1000_FD_185472 | JGI IMG/M metagenome (GOLD analysis project Ga0209757, IMG submission 185472) | Marine viral communities from the Pacific Ocean - ETNP_6_1000 (SPAdes) (version 2) | ecosystem: Environmental > Aquatic > Marine > Oceanic | place: Pacific Ocean | collected 2013-06-19 | reverse complement strand
ATGGTATTTGATACTCTTGCTCGGCCTGGTTGGGGAGTCAAATCAACGAGGAAGGTCGGGACAGCATTGGAGCGAGGCCAGGAAGCTTCACGCGGTCACCTCGCAATTCAGGCTGTAATGAACGAAGCCGCCGAGCAAGCCGTAGCCATAGACTCAAAGATCGTCAACCACATTAACCGCACGGACCCGCGGATGGTCGAGTCGCTACAGATCGAACGCCTCGCTGGTGACGCTGACCCCGGCTTCGTCCACCTGAACAACGCCGTCGACGATTTCATTGCCAACCAAAATGTCATCATGCGTACTAGACTTAGTGACTACGATGTATCAAGTATAGCCGTTGCACGGCTTGGAGTAGGAGGAGCTGCTCAGAGGGGCCAAGGATTCCCTATTCTCGAAGCTGCAAGTCTTCAGAAAGCTATTCATATTGCAGAGCCCTTTGAAGTTGCAGCTTCTGTGAACATAGCGGATCAAGCTTCGGATATAGCATGGCAACTCCGGGACACTGATATTGGGGTTGGCACTCATATCAATATGGGTATGGGACAATTCATCCCCCGATCCGCAGACGATCTCCTGTTCAGCTTCCGCGACCCCACAACGGTAGTCACAATCGACGGCCCCTTCAAGCAACTCGACATTGCCGCAGCCAAATGGCCTATACGCGAGTCACGGAACTCGCCAATGGGTAGCATCCTGACTCAAGGCGAGTTCGTCGTCAAGTCTATCGACAAGGTTGAAAATGGCCACACAATCATCCACCTTGAACAATTGTCCACGTTCAGCCCGCCCAAAACCCCACCGAAACCCAAAACCCCCAAGACTGGGCCTCCTGTGAAACCCAAAACTGGTGGAGCCACCCCGGTGGAGAAGTTAGAGAACGAGCTGAAGCGCATCAACGATGATTTGTTCAAACGCCTCGCAGGCAAGGAAGGCCCTGATGTTCCAAAGCTCGATGACATAGACAAGCTCGAAGTGGACAAAGTACTCTCAGGCATAGAAGTTGAGAAAGCTTTGGGTAGTGAGAAAGCTATGGATATTACCTTATTCGACGTGCGCCAGTTCGACCCCGATCAGATAACTGGGGCTATGAGAAAATTCGCGGGCAAGCTCGGCGGCCCAGGTCTATTAGGATTTCCCAGACGTACGAAGCTTGGTCTCGAAGACTTCCTTGATGATATAAGCAAACTCATGGAAATTGTCACTAAAACCAATAAGCTGAACGTCTCCAAGAAGACCCCTCTGGAATTAAATTCTCTCGGAAACAAGACCTTAAACGCGGATGACATCTCTAGAATCCTTGATTATGTCCAGGGCGGCTTATGGGATGCCCAGCCGGATCCGACCGGCGCAACAGGTGTAAAGGGAAACTGGCCCGTAGATCTTATTGAACACATACAGGCAATGTCGAGAAAGTTTGGATGGCTAAAATGAAAGCCATAACGCAAAACGGGAAGCTCATCGAAGCCCTCCAAGGCATATCAGACTCGCTAGTACTGATCGCCAAGGCCCAATGCAGGCTAGCAAGCTTACCCCACCCAGATTTGGACGAAGCCGTCGACTCCGAAGCCGCCTTTATGGGCACAGACCGTGAACTAATATCCGAACGACGGGCCGAAGCAGAGAAAAGACGTATGCATGGCATCAAAGATGACTGAAGTCGAGAACCTAATCGTCGAATCTAGCCGCGTACCCATCAACGTGAAGACAAAAGACGCCAAACCCAGCTCGAAGACTCGACTGGCACCGAAAAAGGTCGCCGAAGCCAAGTCCACGGCCATCGAACTGCTCGAAAAGGCCACTTCGGGCTCCAAAGAGGATATTTCGATGATGGAAGCTCGCCTCACACGCGGCGAGGTGTCCCCACGGGCCGTTTACGAGGCATTTGAGGTCCTACAAGACGCAATTGGGGGTCGAAAGGCCCTCGCAGAGCTACTTCAGCACTGCCCAGACAACTCATTAGCCTATGCGGGCATCACTCGCCTCATGGCGGACCCAGATTTCCTCCGTGGCAACGACGAAACCACCACATATGCCCTAGATGTCCTCGCACGCCGCGCAAAACTCCCCTTTAACGCCATGGTAACCGCGTTTAGGGACGCAAAAGTGGCTAAAATGGCCATAGAAACCCTATTAAAAGCCTCAACCGCCGTTCCGCTAATCGTGGAACAAATTACCGAAGATGCCTCGAATCGCCTCGTAACGTGCTCACTTTGCGATGGAAAAGCCCGAATACCCGTGATTCAACACGGAGAATTCCTACTTGATGACCACAGCGACGTTGTCACCCAGATTTGCCACGCCTGCCGGGGCAAGGGCTCAACATTCGAGAAGCACGACATACAAAATCGCAAGCTCCTACTCGACCTCGCAGGTTTATCGAAGGACAAGCCTCTGATTCAACAAAACTTCGAGCAGCACGCCGATGTATCCGTCAACTTCACACCCGGCGATGGTGGCTACGAGAAGGTCATGCAAGCCGTCGACAAAATCATGAAGGTGGACGACGTGATCGAGGCAGAAATCATAGATGGCTAAACGAAAGCGGAAAGTGTTCAAGCCCTCGGGGCCAATCGTCATAGTGCGATGGCTTGATGCGTACCACGACGCTAACCCCGATGCGGACGACCTCAAGAAACCCGGCTACGTTTTAGAGAGCTGTGGCTACCTCGTCGCCAACACCCGCACGCACATCAAGATCGCCATGGAAGTGGATCCCGCAGTAACCAACGCTGGCCGCGAACGAACGACCATCCCGAAATCCCTTGTGATCGAGTATTTTGTCATAAACCCAAAAGATGTATTCACAGAAGACAATATCAGCAGCAGCGAATAAGATCGAGGCGAACTTCCCGATCACCCTGCGCGAGTACACGCCCGAGGAGGTGGACCACTGGGTCGAGCGCATAAACTCGGCTATCGACCGCAACTCGAACAAGGACAACCCGCGACTGACGCGAGGTTTGGAGCAGGACGAGATGGACTTCATGACCAACGAGCGGTTCATGACCAAGATCTCCTACCCCTACTTCGCCACCCGCTATTGCTGGATCAAGCCCGACAAGGGCGGCGAACAGAAAGTTAGGTTCTGGGAATCCCAAGAACTCCTGTTGAACGTCATCAGTGAACTCGAAGATGCCCACAAGCCCGTCTTGATTATGCTCCTAAAAGCAAGGCAGATTGGTGCATCCACAGTCGCCGAGACAATCCTCGCCCACAAGTGCATGACCGCCTTTGGCACGAACTCGCTAATCGCAGCCGACGAGCCCAAGCAATCTGCGTTTCTATTCAACATGCTCTTGCGAGTCTTGAACCGCCTGCCCTTCTGGCTGCGCCCCCACGTTGAACATAAGGTCAAGGGCACAGAGCTTTTCTTTGATAGGTTGGATTCGTCGATATTCGTGGACAGTGGCAACAAGCGAGTTGGTGGTGTAGGTCAGGGCAAGACGTTCCAGAACGGCCACTTGTCGGAGATGGCGACGTGGGAAGACTCGAAGATGGTCGAGGAGGATCTCATACCAGCGGTACTGTCCGGCATGAGCCCCAACATGTTCTTCATCATGGAGTCCACGGCGAAGGGCTACAACCACTGGCGGCGCTGGTGGATCGCATCGAAGAAGGATAACTTCCATGGCTTCGTGCCAGTCTTCATTCCGTGGTGGTCGATTAAGGAAAAGTATGCCGCCGACCCAACCGGGGGCTGGTCTCCATCGAGCGCCATCACGCTTGTCGCGGATAACCTCAAACAAGTTGGCGTCGACCTAACACGCAAGCAAATGTACTGGTGGGATCGCACCTACGCCTCGTACAACGAAACCAATAGGCTGAACGCCTTCTACGCGGAGTACGCGGGTTCGGACAAGGAAGCCTTCCAGTTGGGCGGCCAGTCAATTTTTCCCATCAGCGTGATCCAAGAGCTACGCCAATCAGCCCTGCTCAAGACGCGCAAGATGGCCGCAGTCTACTCAATCCAAAATAAGGGAGAAATAAAGTAATGCACTCACACGCACACAATGACCATGACTCCCTAAGCTACTGCGACACGCCGTATTGTAGGAGTTGCGCAACAACTGGAATTGTTGAAAATCAGCTCGCCTGCGAGCACACTTTGACCTCGTGATGAGGTCTTGGTGTATGTGAGGGGGGGGGTACTATTATAGTACCATACCCACAACGATATGTCAAGTGCCATTGATAAATTAGAAGCCTACCAGATTGGGCAGGATTATCGTTTCGCAAGGCTGCGCGAATTCGAGATTGATGAAACTGATCCTCCCATGGGTGTCCTCACCATGTGGGAACCCCCCGAGCCTGGTGGCTCGTTTGAGTATACGGTGGGTGTTGATCCGGCTTGGGGTCTCGGCAAGGGCTCGGATAGAGCTGCGATTCACGTGATACGGAATGGCACGATGCACACGATGGACACGCAGGTGGCGGAGTTCGTGAGTGAGGATACGAATGTCCATGAGCTGACACCAATTTGCTATATGATTGGCAAACTCTACGCTTCACAGGGCCGTGAGGCCCTCATGACGGTTGAGTGTAATATGGGCGAGGAGATCGTTTATAACTTGCGTACGAAGTATAATTATGCTAATATATTTGTACGAAAAACTTACGACTCCATCAAAAACATCCAGACCAACCGTATGGGCTGGCTCACGACTCAGCGGACCAGACCCAAGCTGATATCCAAAGCCCTACAGTATGTGAAGCAGGGTTGGTGGGACATTCGGTCGCCGTGGCTTATCAATGAGATGCAAACTATTGAGAAACATGAGGATAAAGCCAAAATTGAAGCTGCTGCTGGTACGCATGATGACATTTTTATGGCTGCGTGTATAGCTTTGTGGTCGGCGCATGATGCGGAGTTTTCTGAGGACCGGATGGAGTTGGCCCAGAGGCGAGAGCTAAAACGCGTTGAAAAACGTGCAGCGGCGTTCCATGCCCTTGAGCCACGTGAGACTCGCAGAGATTACGCGAACATGGCTTATAGTGTGGATGATGTCGACCGAGATGTCTACAAATTACTAGGGGGATAGTATGATTATCAATGATTTAGAGTTGCCGGATGCGTTATGGCGGAAGGTAAGGAAGATAGCTGGAGATCAAGAGGTTACTGATGCGGAGTTGCTAGAGCGCTTGTTGAAGCAGGCGTTGAAGTTTGGGCTGGAGAACAACACCAAGCGGCTTGTGCTTCAAGGCAATGACCTTGCGCAACTTCAGAGTTACTTTGACAAGATCCTTCGCACGCCCGCCGATTTGGTGCAGCGAGTGAAGTCTTCGCAGACTGTGAGGTTTGATGGTGGATTGACGGTAAATCTCCACGAGGAAGACCTCTTTGCACTACGGAGCATGGCAGAGGGTATGAGTTCGGTTGATCCTGATAAGTACATTCAGGATATTGTGGTCGAAGCTTTACAAACACTTCTTTACGGCTCGCCAATACCGAGGTAACTATGCCCTTACGCGAATACGGCTGCTCTGCGGGGCACATCACTGAGAAGTTCTATCACACCACTAACTTAGATGAGACACCTAAGTTAATTGGCTGTGGGGACCTCGATTGTTGGTCAGATGCGAAGCTCCTGTTCAGTGCGCCCCAGATTGACACAGCTAGCACCTTCCATCCTTTTGAGTGGACTGGGCCGGATAAGCAGAAGTGGAGTATTACCAACTTGCACAAGTTGAGGCAAGTTGAGAAGGTATACGAGCAGACACCCTACAAGTGTAGATTTGATGCGTACTCGGCGGACCCCAGCAATCCTGATGCAGAGGATGGGTTTGGTCTGCCTCCTTGGGATGGCCTGCCCGGTTCGACAGAGGGTAAGGGTTTCTCTTTACCCGTGAGGGACGACTAATGGTTTATAAGACGATGACTATAGTTGAGGATTCGGTCCTTTGGTGGCTTCAGCCCCGACACATTGTGTGTCGCTGCGGTAGGCTTATGCCCGGAATGCGGGTTGTGGAAGGAAAGCGAATCCTGATGAAATACGAATGTGACGATATGGCGTGTATGATTACCGTCATCCTAGCGCACGATGAGAGTAAGTTAGATGCCAACGACAATTAAATCCCCAATGGATAGTGCAGTACCAGTGTTTCAATCGGGTGAGCAACCGGGGCGAGCTGAGGGTACTATTAAGACCAAGTCCGATATTCCAAGGTCCGAGTACGAGCAGGAGCTACTTACGTGGGTCCGTACGGCTATGCGTGAAGGGGTGTCGTTGCTGGAAGGCGAGACATCCATTGAGGATGTCGACGAGAACAAGCAGATTGTCATGGGTGACTATAGTCAACCTGCTGGGCGGGGAGCACTTGGCGATACTAGGTCAAGCGTGGTGGTTGGCCGGATTGGCAAGAACATCGAAGATCTCGCGTCAGCTATGAGTGATTTCAAGCCTAGTGGGGACTTTCGTACCTACAATCCCATGTTCGAGGGGCAGGCACAGATCCTCAACAAGCTGCTGAACTCGTGGTGGTATCAGATGGACATCGACCTGAAGATACTCCTCGCAGTCAAACAAGCCCTGACGTGCCGCACTGCCTATGCCCACATCGTCTTCAATCCCACCTTGCATGGTGGGTTAGGTGACCTCGATCTGCTCGTGAAGGATTATAGGGATGTAATTCCGATTCGTCCCAACTCCAAGCTCTCGATACAAGATAGTCTGGGCGTCATCATCAAGAGTCGCAACACCTTGAACTGGGTGAAGGCTCGGTATGGCGAGAAGGCTAAAGCCGTCCAAGCCAATAGTGGCTCGCCTACAATGCTGAGTAGGGTGAGCGCGAAACTGCGCAAGATTACAGTTATGGAGGCGTTGGGCACCACTCAAGCGACTGAGGAGATTGCTGTTCCTACTTACGACCATTGCGAGATTTACCTCAAGGACTCCTCCATCAATGGTGGTACCCAGCGCGTGTGGGTTGGTCCCGGCCCGGAAGACGACAGCCCTTGGGGCTACTGGGTTGAGCCAAAGCAACCTCTTTACCCACGAGGTAGGTTGGTGGTGGTGGCAAATCTAGATACCGTGCTATATGATGGTGGCAACCCCTTTTGGCATGGGATGTTCCCAGTCGTTAAGCTGACTCCCAATCCTTGGCCGTGGTCCATGTTGGGCAAATCGGCTATGATCGACGCCAAATCAGCTCAGTTTGCCTCAATTAAAATATTGCGAGGGATGCTTGACTCAGTCGATCAGGCCCTCAATCCCGGCACGATTCTCGATGGAACCGCCATACCACGGGCGTTGGTAGATGAGATTGATACGAGAGAGCCGGGATTTAAGCTTCTTGCTAATCCGTATGGTGCTCAAGGTATTACAGTTGTGCCACCGCCCACATTGCCTGACTACGTCTCAGGAATGGGCAGTTTGCTGGACCAGAAGATCGACGAGACGATGGGCATCCTCGATATGCAGTCGTTGGCTCAGTTTCGGTTGTCAGCATCACAGGATGTAGAGCAACTACTAGAAGTAGTTGGACCGAGTGTCCGCACTCGGGGTAGGGTTTTGGAAATATTCATCCGTGAGCTCGTAGAGCTTATGCTGTCGAACTTCTTCCAGTTCTACACCAAGAAGCGCAGACTCCAGATGCTTGGGCCGGAAGGTCTTGATATAGAAGACTTTAAGTTTGATCCAGACTCGCTCGTCCCCGGCTTTGAGCAGGAGGATATCGAGAAGGCTGAGTTTGATAACCCGCAGCAACAGCTTGATAGATTCTTCAAACTCCGCGATGGTAGTGGTAAGCTTGAGTTGAAACCCCGAGCCGCTCGGGCGCAGCAGCACTCGAAGTCGTTCAATTATTACATAGCGCCGAATAGTCTGTTGCAGATCAGCAAGACGCAGGATAAACTCATGTATCTCCAGTTGTTCCGAATGGGCATCATGGACCCTGTAACCTTGCTTGAGAAGCTTAATGTGCCGAACATTCCGCAGATCTTGACGCGGATGCAAGAGGCTGAGCAGCAAGGGTTTACGGGTGTCGTTTCCGCCGCAGGGCGGAAGTCTACCGCTCAGACTATGCCACGAATGGTGATGAAGGAATCCCAATAAATAGTTCTTGACACAGCACGCAAGGCGTGTTATACTCTTAACAATAGTTTTATTATGCCTGTAGTTCCTGTCCCTTCTCCTGCCTTAGACAACGTACCCCCTTCACCTAGTCAGCTAGGTGCTGGAGAAGCCCCGGAGAACCTTACCTTTGAAGCACTTCAACCACAAGTTTCTCTGTCTGCCGACACGCAGACGGTACAGGTTGCCCTTGAGACGGCTGCGGCTATCGGAAAGGGTTTAGATCTTTTGGGACAAATGTTCCCAAACTTCGGTCCTACGGGGTCCTCATTGCAGGATCAGCTTAGGGCAGCACTCAAAACAGCATTGGAGCAAGGCTTTGCATCTAGCTCGGAGCCCTCACAGCAACCACGAGGTCAGTTTTCTGGCTTAGTTGGGCAGTAAGGGAAGACTAGCGCAGAGCACGGAGGCACGATGGCATTTGATTCCAAAAAGTTTTTTAGCGAACTTCAAGCGGATATCGAACTGAACGACGAGCAGAAGGCAGCGTTTGACTCTGTCCTGACGATTGTTGGTGACAACGATAAGTTGTCTAAGCGGTTCGAGGAAACTACATTGCGGCAGAGCGACTTCTCTCGTCAGAGTAGAGAGCTTCAGGATAAGATTGGCGAGGTCCAGTCCTATCGTACGAAGCTTGAAACTTGGGAGCAGGATACTCGAACGGCATATGACGAAGAGCGCAAAAAGTTATCAGACGTTTCGCCAAGCGGAACGCTTAATGATTCAACCAACCCTGAAGGCTACGTAAGTACTGATGTCTTTAAGGAAAGCATGGATCAGCTTCAAGGCAATGCTCTGGAAGTTATGGCGACCTTGAACGATTTCTCTTTTGACCACTTCAAGCGGTTCGAGGAAAAGTTGGACAGCAAGGCTTTGTTTAATTATTCGATTAAGGAAAGCGTTAGCCTCAAGGAAGCTTACAACCAGATGATTGCACCTAAACTGGAAGAGCAGCGAAAAGCAGATGTCAAAGCTCTTATCGAACGTGAGCGTCAGGAAGCGGTAGACGAGTTTAAGTCTACTAACGACTTCCCAGCTCAGTACGAACAGGCCCGTCCCGGCAATGCGGATATTCTCAATCAGCCAGTTGATGAACGTCCTGCCGTGGGTAAAGAAGCTGCTGTCCTTGCGTGGGTGGATTCTCGAAAGAAAAAGTAGTTTAGGAGAATTACGTGGCTAATAACATTACAAACGAAGTTAACGTTTTCGTAAATGATTATATCGTACCCGGAGTCGTGGACGGTGTATTCAAGAACGATCCGTTGCTTGCGCACTTGAAAGCCAATAACCTGACTGTTCACCCCGGTGGTCGTCAGTTTCAGGAGAACTTCCGCTATCGTCCGATGATCGGTGGAAAGTACCCTGTTGGTGGAGCGTTCAACGTTACGAAGCGTAGAACCGCCGATGCTGGTCAGTTCAAACTGAAGCATCACTATGTCAACGTGACCGAGTTCCTTGAGGAGCTGGACATTGAAGCGAAGGGGCCGAACGCGGTGTTCTCGCTGCTCCAGAACGATCTTGAGGGCGCGGCTCAGACGATGAGTGCGATCCTTGCCATCGAGTTGTATAACAGCGACTCTAGTGGTTTGGACCAAGCCATGAACGGATTGCCCGAGATTATCAGCGACGGCTCAGCGTCCTCGTATGATGGTACGACTTACACGACCTATGGTGGTGTGACTCGCTCGGCTGTCAACAACGCTCTTGATGGGCAGATCACGCGAGTTAACGCTGCGATCACTTACAAGCAGCTTGAGGAAGCCTACAACGACGTTGTGCTTGGCGACATCGAGCCCAACTTGATCGTCACGACCAACCGGGGGATGAGCTACATCAAACAGCGATTCCATCCACAGTACCGTGTGACCCAGCAAGACCCGAAGATCGGGTTTACAGGTGTTCAGTTTAACAACGCAACCATTCTTCAGTCTCAGTATGCTCCGGGTACTCAGGGTACTGACGACTCGGATCTTGGTAACTACTACGATGCGAGTGGCGAGACTCTGTGGATCTTGGTGACTGATGCGCTGAAAATGTGGGTGACTGATGCTAAGATGTTCCAGTTCGGCTTCTCGGGCTTTAAGTGGTCTGTTGATTCGACAATCGTTAGTGGTCAGTATTTCGCGTCTGTTAACATCACCAGTCCTGCGCCTCGTTTGATGCACCAGCTCTGGGACATCACGGGCTAAGGGAGAACTACAATGACTAACAGATTAGATTCAAATCAGGCATACATCGGTGATAGCACAATCGCCGCATACTCTGAAACCAACCTGCGCTATCCCGGCAATCTCGGCGGGATCATCGTTCAGGACGGTATTACCTACCAGCTTGTTAAGGTTGATACGTCGACCACAACTGTCATCGCCGGAACTCCGGTTGTGTGGCAGGACATTGATAGCTACGAAGTAACCGCCGATATTAGTGATGCTGAAGACGGATCTGGGATTAACCTCCCGGCTGGCGTTGCTCTGGGTTCGGTAACAGCCGCAGATCACGCCTTCATTATCGTTAACGGTAAGTACTCGGCTGTTCTCACGAACGGCGACGATGATATCACTGCTGGTGCTGCTCTGGTCGTTGACGCCGACGGCGTCGTAGACTCGGTTGCCCTTGGTACTGCTCCAACCCATCAGCCTCTTGGCTACGCTACGGCGGCTGACGTCGATGGTAGCAATACTGTCGCTGCTTACATCTGCCCGCCGCACAACGGTTGGTAGGAGGGGGCTAAATGGCTGCACAAACTCCAGAATCGGGGACTATCACATCTACCGTATGGGGAGACAAGGTTATCTTCCATATGACGTTTGCTTCGGTTGCCGATGGTGATACCTTCGACGCCTCTACTTATTTAGGTATTGTTGAGAGTGCCTCGCTTGTTTCAGATGAGTCAATTGCATCGTCTTGTGTACAAGCTAGTGCAGGTGCAACAACACTAACCTTTGAGGTTGCTAGCGGCACACCAGATCTTTACGTTACTTTCTGGGGGTCCTAGCCCTCCTCTAAACGGGGGAGTTTACACTCCCCCTAAGTCAAGTGGCAAACGATACACTTCGCCAGATGGCCCGAGAGGTTCGGCTTTACAACCCCACGGTTCCCATCAAACTAGCTGAGCGGTGGATCAACAACCGCTACCTGCGCCTTTGCGAACGCTTTATGTGGTCGTTCAAGTTGGAGCAGGGACAGTTTAAGGTCCCCGACGAGTATTCCACTGGCACCGTCACGATGACTGATGGTGCCACAACTATCGTTGGGGTTGGTACAACCTTCACCTCGGGAATGGTTGGCCGCCAATTCAAGGTCAACAACTACGTTTACACAATCGCTACATTCTCATCCACAACTGCCATCACTATCGACCAGGCTTGGGAGAATGCAACAGAAGCCGGTTTGAGTTTTTCAATCGTGCAAGCCTACATCACCCCGTCAGAGTCAGACTTCCAGTCCTTCTACACAGTAGTCGACCCGGTCGACTCACGACCAATTCGGATAGCACTTTCCAAGCGTTACCTCGACTCACTTGACCCAGAGCGATCCACCTCAAGTTCGCCCCGAACTCTGTATACACAGATCTACAACTCAAGTAATGTCCCTAGATACGAATTGTGGCCTCATGCGACGGCCCAGCGTAACTACCCATATATTTACGAGAAGCGAGTTGCAAGATTAACAGCCTCTCAATCGCCGCCGGGTATCATTAGATCCGATGTACTAGTTAGCGGCGCTTTGGCCGACCTTAGTCGCTGGCCGGGTACTGCAACGCAGCCCAATTTGATGGCTGACGCAAATCGTCTCAACTGGCGCATGTTTGAGCAAGAGTACAAGGTGCTCAGCGACGAGTTGATTCGAGAAGACCAGAACATTTATTTGAACAACTTTATGCGCAAGCATAAGATTAGTAGCAGCCCAGTTCCGATGGATGCTGACTACTTCCGCAACCATGCCGTGTAACACGGCGTAAGGAGAAACACAATGGTTAATGTAACAAAAATTGCTAGCCCTTTTAAGGATGCCGTTACCCCGGTGGCCGGTGGAGAAGTTAAAGGTAACCTCGGTGCCAAGCTCACGGGTCAGCAGGCTACAGATTCGGGAATGAGTCAGACTCAGGGTACTATCGATGTAAGTTCTCTGCCCGAGAATCTGTCCGATATCCTTAACGGCGCAAAGTAAAGGATAATTAAATGGCTGGACAATCCCGTATGGCTCCTCGCAATGAGGAGCCCCGGCCCGTTGTCGGTAACACAATTGAGATTGCGGCTACGGTAACTCGCCCATCCAACACTACAGCTTACGCGGCAAAGGATACTGTTGCGGACGAAACGTCCGGTGCAACAATTATTAACTTCCCCAATGCTGCAATGGAAGCCAATCGTGGCGGCTACATTACTGGCGCGACGATCATGACGGATCAGGTCGCAAATACCGCACAGTTCAAGCTCCATCTCTTTCACACTACACCGACTGTCCTCAGTGACAACGTTGCTATGACTGCGCCGCTGTTCGCCGACCGCGCAAAGTACATTGGGTCAATCACGTTCCCTGCCGTCGCAAGCGAGGACGCTTCCGCAGGAGCGGCCTTTGCGCAGGCTACTACAACCGCTGAACCTCAGTTTCCAATTCCTTTTGTAAGCGCTACCGCAGACTCAGACATCTATGCGATGCTAGAAACTATCGACTCGTTCACACCAGCTAGCGCACAGATCTTCTACATAGTACTGCGAGTCGAACAAAACTAGATGAATACTCACATCATCAGACTACTCTACT
>Ga0209757_10000268_pt1 | contig 12864 bp, 4 predicted proteins | sample ETNvirome_6_1000_FD_185472 | JGI IMG/M metagenome (GOLD analysis project Ga0209757, IMG submission 185472) | Marine viral communities from the Pacific Ocean - ETNP_6_1000 (SPAdes) (version 2) | ecosystem: Environmental > Aquatic > Marine > Oceanic | place: Pacific Ocean | collected 2013-06-19 | reverse complement strand
TCTGAACCAAGCTAGGAATTCTTCTAGCCCTAACTTTAGGACTACTTTTTCGCACTCTCTGTTCCCTTAGCATCTTAGCGGTAAATCCAAATCTAGAGTCTACCGAAACAGATAAAGGTTCTAATGTTCTCACATCATCATAGGGTCTACCATAGTTAATGCTCCCTATTTTAGTAGTATAATACTTTTTAATATAGTTAAAATCAAAATCATCAATTGTATTATTAAGAATCATTCTATGGAAAGCATCCAAGAAGAACCCCCTAGCCATCTTATCCCCTGCAATATCCTGCATCCCATCTAAGATTTTTGACACCTCTCCTTTAAGGCTTTGGTAAATATGTCGGTTTTTCATATCAAACAAATAGTGAGGATCATAATCTGCTCTTTCGTCCTCCATAATTTTTAGGACGGCAGCTACCCCCCTATGGCTAATCTTTTTAAATATGGTATTCCCTGCCTTAGCGTCATTAATGTAAGGAACAAAATCTTTACCGACTTCCACTGCCTCTTCAAAAGTTGGAAGGTTAAAACCATAACGCTTATCGGCTATAGCTCCATTAGTATGCAGCATGGGAGACTTGAACGAAGCCACATAATAGAACCCAGGATCAGCGTGACTACTAAATTTAGTAATTCCGTCTTGATTTACTTCATGCCACTCCCTACGCGGACTTCCTATATTAATTTTAGAATTGAAGGCAGGAATGAGGAAAGGAGGATCATACTTCCTTAAAGTATCTAAGTGTTGTTGGTTACGGACTTTAAGAAGAGCCGTAGTTTTAGGCATCATCAAGGGTTTAGATTCGGAAATTAGATAGACTCCATTTTTAGTCCGCACCGCGCCCACAAACTCAGAGAAATTGAATGATCTGGCTCCATTATAATAAATTTTTCCTTTCCCGTAAATGATAGTGCCTTCTCCTCCTAACGGATCAAAAGCATCCTCAGGAGGAAGCTCAATTGCATGGTTTCTACCCGTAACAACATAAGCATTATAACCCTCCCCCTCCTCGGTAGGCTCTCGAACAAAGACACTCCCCCCAGCATTGGGGGCATCCATGGCAATCAAGGAAATTTTCTTTCGTGTCTGAACCTTTGCGACTAGCCCCCCCTGTAAAGTTCTCCAGATATAGAAGAAAGATCGACCACCAATCGGGGATTTCCTTACAGAAGTATCCGTAGTATCAAAGTACTTAGACCATCCTGCAATATCTAAAAACTCATCTTGGATCCACGCATAAGGATTACTAACCATATCATAAGTTTCTTTATCCGCGTACTGGGAGCGAATATTAAACTCCATATAACCATTGTGATCGCTGATACCAACGCCCTTTTTACTTAAGAAACTTTCTAAATTACTTCTCCAGATGGTTACCGTACCTTTGCCCCATTTTAATTTAGTGGCATATGGATTATTAGGTGTAACATACATATTGGCAGGTCTTCTGGAGGGTCTTGTACTAAATCCAGGGATCCAATTTTGAGTAAGATTATTTTCTCCATAACCCCCATATTGGTCAGGATATTTGGTATCTAAAAGTGGTCCCACCTTCTCTGCAACCCCAATACATTGAGGGTTTAAACAACACTTATCATCAACCCACCAACTTTGATTGTTCATACAATACTGTCTAGAGTTTGTGCATTCACACTCCTCTTGAGTTTCGAATACTCCATCGGTAGCAGGGTTTCCGTTAGCATCATAACTACATTCAGCCTGTGCGTTCTGTCCAAAACCCATACAGTTGGACATAATATAACCCCCTAACTCAGGAGGTAGTTCACACTCCTGCTGGCACTCTCCCTCAGAGTCCCAGTAAATTTCTCCGTCTGCCAGAGGTCCGAAAATACAGAGATTGTCAGCAGGATTTAAACAAGTCCAACCTAATTGATCGCTACAAGAGTTTCCAGTGCTATCTTGACAAACATCACCTGCATTGGTACAAGCCCAGCGACAAACTAATGCAGTATCATAATAAAGGGATCCTTCTGGAACATCTGAAAAGTACTCACAGTGTCCTTCAGGAGAAGGCTCTATGCATACCCACCCTGGCTCTTCCGTGGATGTTCCCTCAGTTGGATCTTGATCACCTACACTACCACAGTCTTTTGTATCAAGACACCCCGCATTTGGGGTTTGACAATCACAAGCTGAATCATTTTGACAATTGCTTATACCATAATAAGAACCATTAGAATCCTGTACACACTCATTTGTGTTCCACACACAATTACAACTTCCATCGGGAGAGGGTTCTCCATCGCTACTGCATTTTCCTGTGGTTGTACCCCCAACACAGGAAAACCTAGGGACTTCACCTACATTATCCGTAGTTTCTAAATCAAGTGAGCGATCCTCTGTATACTCAGGATCTTCATCACACACAGGAGGAGGTCTTAAACACTCAGCAGCGGGTTCCCGACAGTTATCACATTCGCTACTATTTTCACATACTTCTTTGGAAGCATAGTCACCAGTAGAATCTTGAATAGGAACACACTTCTTTAAGTCGTACATACACGAACAGTTACAAGTAGTACACTCTGGGGCTGGAGTACCATCTTCATCACACGAAGCCGACCCAGTACGCTCTTCACAATTCCAAGTAGACAGAGGACAATCAATCTCAACCTCACCATCTTCACACTCCCAATCGCAATTCACATCCTCTGATTCTCCACACTCTTCATCGTATTCAACTGTACCATCTTCTACACACTCTTTCTTTGTTTGCGTACAAGTACAATCGCACCCCGTCTGCTCACAATCTTCGCACTCGCTCCCACTCTCATCACAGCAGAACTCCTCTTCCGTCTCTTCACATTTATAGCAGTCTTTATCAGGACAGTCTACAGTGACAGAATTAGGACAATCCTCTAAACATTCAGCTTCTGATTCAGCCCCATCCCCACATTCGGATTGTTCACATTTATCATATGAGGTTCCTGGACAATCCTCAGTTCTTACATAAGTACAGCAACAGTCACCGTCGCTAGAAGAAGATCCTCCTGATGATCCTCCCTCCTCACAAGGCTCACAAGATGTTCCAGGAGCCGTTCCGTCTGCATTACATTTGCATTCTTCTTCCGTAGTCTCCCCACATTCATAACAAGTTATTGTACCACAGTCGGTAGGACCGTCTGTTAGTTCCTCATAAGGGCAATCAGTATTAGCTTCACACTCTTGTTGATTTGAATAAAGTTCAACTTCAGAACACTTACACACTCCATCGGGTATTGGAACATTACGACATTCGTATTTGGAGATGGTACAAGTACAAAAACAATCATCAGGATCATCCTCACACTCCCCCCCATCACAATTGCAGCTTCCCTCTACATCCATTATGTGTGTACACTCTAAACAATATGTCTCATCACACTCTTCAGTTGTCGTGGTAGTAGTGGTAGAGGTGGTGGTAGTAGAAGTAGTAGTGGTAGTAGAGGTTGTGGTAGTGGTTGTCGTAGTGTAAGTACTTGTGGTAGTAGTGGTTGTTACTGTTTGTGTTGTTGGGGGTTTGGTAGTGGTGGTACTTCCATCTCCCCCATCACCGTCACCACCTCCACCTCCCCCATAATCCCCGCCATCAGGGGGGTCAACAGGAGGAGGCGCAGGGGGAAAAACAAAGCATTCCCTGTTGTCGTAAGAAGGATTTGCCATAAATCATCTTAAAGTTATCGTTGCAGTACCATTATGAGGCATATTTGAATCGTATAGCTGGAAACCGTTATTTTCCCAACCTGTAGGGAAGCCAACAACCTCAAAGATTATAGTGGGATAAGTACAAGATCCCACTTTATCAACTTTGATCTCGGGGTTTGCGTCTAAGTGTGGAACAAAACCAGTTTGTGTATTTCCCTCAGTCTCCGTAGATGCATTCCCGTCCGCTACTGTAGTTACCCCCAACTCAGGGTAAAGACATGCCCATGATCTAAACCTATCACTCTTTCTTTGGCATGAGGGGAAGGAAGGACCTTTTATCGTGTCGTTTGCCCAGCCGCTCCACTGCTCTCCGCTCTCTGCGTAAGGATCAGGTCCCACCCAGCCCACATTAATTTCAAACCAACCTGTTCCTTTATTAATCCAAACACCTTCAGTCCCTGCCGATTCAAAGTTTCGAGTACTATTTCTACCAAAACCTGCCTGAGTAAGGGGAACACAATTAGCTAAAGCGGCTTTCACACAGTAAGTAGAGAACCCTTCAGGAAGTGTAAACCAAAATCTTTTCTTCACCCAATACATCATGACAGGAGCAGGTAGCCCATCTTGACCATCACTGAGCCCATTTCCTATAGTCGTACCTAAAGAATTAGTAAATACAGATTGCCCGTTCCCTGGCTCTTGAAAATCTAAAGTACTATTATTTCCTGCAATATCTCGGTTAATAGCGTATTTGAAATTCATAAAATCGTTTTTATAGGTTCCTGCGCCCTCCTTTGTGGCATCCAAATATTGAGACCAAGTAGCGTAGTCCCAGTCAGGGTTATCAGGCACATTGTTATAGCTCAGATTATAGGTTCCATTCTCTAACCAAGTTCCTGCATCTCCCATTCCTGAAGTAATAGCACCCTCGGGACCCCACTTCTTACCTCCCCACACATAACCACCCCCCACAACGCGAGGGATAAGCGGAGGGGTCCCCTGACCTCCTCCTCCTCCATCTCCCGTGCCCACTGCTGCGTTTACTGCGGTGTCAATATGCGTAGCTAATTCTCTGCGCCCTATAGCGGGGTTAGCCAAAGAAAGACTTGGAGTAGCCCCTGCAATACCCGCTCTTTCATCATAAGTTAACTCAGTAGTGCGGAAGAAGGGTCTAATATCAATCAGGTTTTTAGTGGGGATGGTTCCATTTTGAGTGTTATCAACAACCACATACGCCACAGGCATAACCGACTGTCCTATAGTTCTCCAGTCTCCCGTACTTAATTCATTAGCCAGAAGAGGTGCTAAGTTTAAGAGATCATCAGGGGAGGGGAAAGATCCATACACTTTAGTCCCATCCCTTAAGGCGAACCCACCATTTGCAATAGTCGTATCCGATTTAGACGCAAGCATAAAAGCGTCTGCTAGAGTGGAATCTGTTCCATTCCCATTCCCAACAACAGTAGCATACTCTCCTGTAGCGGAAGTATTTAAGTTAAGACCAAGACCAGCCCCTACCAAAATACCCAAAGTGGGCTCGGTTAAAGTAGCCGCAGTAGCTTGTTTAATTACCGTAGTAGACCCCTGATCAACAGGTTTCGAATAGATAAACACAAGGTCAATTCGCTGACTTACATTGGGAATTAGGTGAGTAGTTCCGTTGCTATCAATATAGAAGAAATCATTTTCATCGAATACAGGAACTTCAGCGGTAATAGTGCCCGTAACATCCACAATAGAAGTTCTAGCAACACCTCTCCATCTTTTTGTAAAATCCATAGCAATACTTTCTGTATAGCTAATATTATTTTTGGAATTTGTAAAGATGAACTGAAGCATATCATAAAACTTCGGATGATCAATAAGTGGGAAGCCTGTCCACGGAGTAGTAGTTACGCCAGTACCTACTACCGTAGATCCCGTACCTACTTGCCCCCCTAATTCAACACCATAAACGGGGTACTGAGAAAAGCGTTCAATTAAACCATTCAACCTCAAAGAAGTGCTTCCACTATAAATTTTGTCCACGGCTGATCGAACTGCAATAGGGTCTGTGGTATAGTAGTTGGAACCTTCACCCACATAACCAGGGCCAGAGTTAAACGCAGGTTTACTTAAGGACTCACTCAGCGTGTAAGCATCATTTATTCTTGCGGAAAACCGACCAGCTTCAACAGAAACAGTAGATCCAGCAACAGTCGGTCGCAGGTCTGCGAAATTTGCTCTATGAATATTAGCAGTCGAGGAGCCGACTCTTCCTGCTCCTGTGCCTCCGACAATCCCACCTCTTCTTCCTCCTCCAGGGCTTCCTTGACGGGCTTGCCCCCCATCTCCTCCACCTGCGGTGAATTCCTCTGCTCCTCCGTTCAGTAGAGAATCAATCTGATCCTTTAACCACAAGCAGTTTTGCTCAAGCTGCTCAATAGGAATGTTATCAACTTCCCAATAGTAGGGATCGTTTGCTTTATACTTCCTTACAGGAGCCGTAAAGAGAAAGGGTGTGTTTATGAACTCTGTCATTAGTCTTGTTTATCCAAATCAAATTCACTTGCTGACAGGAATCCTTTTCCTGCTGTTGCTGCTTCCGACTGTGCGCCTTCTCCAGCATATGAGGTAGTTGAAGTCTTCATTGTTACTAATTTAGGTCTACCTGAGTTACCCAGGGTTGCATTCTTAGCATTTGCAAAGACTGCTATAGCGGACTCATCTAATGTAATCCTAGCATCATAACCTTTACCCACAAGATCTTCCGTGTAGAAGAAGTCTGCTAACTTATAATGTTGGAATAAGGGTTTCGTTGCGGGATAAACATTATCACCTGTCCACTGTTCCATGTACCCAGGGAAACCGTCTGGTTTCTGTGAAGCTCGTCCAATATCACCCTCGGGGAAGGTTGCGGTTGAATACCCCGCTTTTCTTCCAGGGGCGTGAGTATTATTAATATAGGTAGCGTTTGACCCACCCTTTAAACCAACGGCAGATGTATAAAGTCTTGCATCTTTAGCCATGCCCCAGCCTGTGGAAAGGAACATAGCGGAAGCATGAAGTGAGCTTACCGATACATCTCCTTGCACTCCACTAGGCACGGTAGTTCCTGCTCCATACACACTATAAAGATCAGGACCAGAGGAGCCATCTAAGAGAACCGAAGAACACGCCCCAGACATATTATACCCTTGAGCAATCGTCTGATAAATAATACTAGTCTCTATATGTGATGCCGCAGGAGCATAATAGGGACCACCCCTTTGAGTAAGAGCCCCTCCCTTATAGACTAAGTATTTTGCGTACTGTACGGGAGCCACATACAATCTAAAAGCACCAAAGTTTTGTGGGGCTTTTTCGAAGTAGGGTCCTGCTGCTGGCCCGAAGCTGTCTAAGATACTAATCGAACTAGTGGGGTTGATAATGCCATATTTATTCACAGGTGGCGCATCCTGAGCCGATACCCCTGCATTGTCATCCCCTCGGGTATACACTGCGGAAGGACCATTATATCCTACTAAGGGTGGAAAGTGACTACTTACCGAAGCAAAGGACATATCTAGCTCAGAAGTTTCATCAATATTCCAGATGCGTAGTTGGTTACATCCATTAGGATCAATACTAGCATCTGCATAATCATAATATAAAGATGAAGTATTGTTCCACCCCGCAGGGAAGTTAACATTCCGTACATTTACCCTACTTCCATTCAAGCCGCGCACACACATTCCCCCAAAGGAGAGAGCAGTAACATCGTTGGGAGTAGCCCCATCACCCCCACTCTTTAATGGGAAACTTTGATTATCAGACATAGCCCTAGCATAAGCGGTGGGGTTGTAAGTAGCCAAGCCTGTTTGAAGTTGTGGGTTGGGATAGAACTGAATAGACCCCTGAGCTTGACAGGCTGAAGCTTCATAAGTATCATAGTTTGCACTAAGAACTAGGGCAGAAGCATACCAGTCCCCTGCAATACCTACAGCCTCATCTGCTGCGCCCTGTGACCACTGACCGTTAAAGTCCCCACAATCCTGCATATTGATTACAGAGTTATTTTGAGCAACCAAGCAAGCTCTGGTGGAGTGGAGGTCTACCTTCGTTTGGTTTTGAGCGGTTCCGCTTAAACCCCACTGAGCTTCATCAACAAACCCATAATCATCCTTAGGGGGCGTTATGTCCATAACTGAATTATTATCTACCAAGGCATCAACACCAAACCTAATAAATAAGGAAGGACCATTAACGATAAATCTAGAGTTATCTGTTACATAGACTCCAGCATTGTATTTCTGATCGAGGTAATCTACTGGGCCATCGAACAAGGTATACTTCTGGTTTCCCCCAACCACTCTGCAAGTGGAGTTATTTTTAATTAATAAGCAGCTACCGTAATTGCCATTAGCAGTACCTCCCCGACTACCTGTAAGGCTAGTGGGAGTACCCCCTCCTGCTGCGAAATCATCACCACTTTGGGTTTCAATCCTTGCAAAAGTTAAGTTGAGGTCAGAGTTGTTATTACAAACAATGGCTGGGATAGAGAGCTTTCTAGCACTGGTTTGCGCCAAAGAGGTTCCATGGTTTCTCTTAAACTTGTTTCTAGACAGCCCCGCTCCTGCCGTAAGACGGGGATGGTACATTTGCGAATTTTCTAGAGTAAGATGCTGCCCATTACTATCAAAGTTTACCATGCCTGGGTAATCAGCCCAGTAGTAAAAGTTTGAAGCAGTACCAAACGGTAACTCGGGAGAGGAATCGTTAACAGCCACAGGAACCGTTTTCTCAACTTTATTTTTGGCATACTCTAGGACAGAGTTAGCTAAACGAACTCCTAAAGTTTTATGACAATCTACATATAATTCGTCTATTACTATCTCACTATTAAAAGCTTCGATTCCCGTATCATGGAGCCAAACATCCATCGCTCCATTTAAGTCTATTCTCGATCCCGTTAACTTGATACCTCGGGTTTGGTTTTCAAACACCTGGAGAGAGGTCATACTATTAGAATAACCAGCAGCTAAACGCTGCGTACCCCCTGTCAAGATAGAGTTATGCATTAAAATTCCATTAGTGCCGTTTCTGGTGGAAGCGAAGAGAGCCCCTGCTCCACTAGAACCATACCCATTGATTTCACAAGTACTTAACTGAATATTAGAGTTGTAAAATCTAAACCCAGCAGCATCAGGGTCAGAAATACGCAAGTGGTCACCGTTGGTGTTTGAAGAGAGCCCATAATTCCTATACGCAATAGCTCCTCTATTCAAAATAACATCGCTGTTATTAAACTCAAACCCCGCTTGCAGACACCTCATAGCGGCACAATGCTCTAAAACAACTTCCGAATTATTTACACGAATACCTACATCTGTTATATGAGCAGTAGGAGTAGTTACTCCCCACGCTCCATCCACTGCAAAGTTACGAATATAAATCTTCCCAGTACAGTTATTAACCTCTAATTTCTGGAGGAAGTTTCCGTAGAAGGCTCCCACAGCAGGGAAAGCAGTAGCAGTTGGGTTGGTGGTAGTAAGGTCTTTACGGGTGATTAAATCACCTGTAATTTGGTTGGTAGTTCCTGAGAAATCATAGGAAGAGACAGACTTATCTTGAGTATCTCCATAGGGGTTAAGGGTAATAACATTCGACCCTGGGAAAGCATCGGCTGTGTTTAATCCCATGGTCATTCTCGCAGTCTTCACCTCTTGATTAGAACCAATCTCTTTCCCATGTACTAATTGGGCAAATATAATGTTATTATTGTTATATCTTGTGTCAGTAATTTCTCCTCCAGTAGAGGCTGATGCTACATTTGCAATTCCTATTGCTGAGGTATCCGTGAGGGTGTTAATGACATCTGCTGAGGAGAGAGACCCCATAAATGGAGTGGTGTCTCCTGTGGTATACCCAGCCGCAGTGCCTGTGACCGAAGTATTTGGCCCTGCTGAGGGGTGATACTGATCATAATTACCAGGGAGGATGGGTGCAAAGTTACGGTTAACAATCTCTAACGCTCCACTAGCGGTAAAATGTAAATTGTTAAGCGTCAGTTCTCCCAAATCACCATAGTTAGCAACCTCAATTCGGACTGGATAGCGAATAATGTCGGGTAGGGCTGCGATAGCGGAGCTTAAGCTGAGAAAAATATTACTATCGTCTGCGTAAGTATCCGTCCCTATAGCGTCCGCAGAGACACTAAAGATCACACCGCTAACTTGAGGCGCACTAGAGGTGGGCCAACCTGCCTTCTCCCACAGGTAATAAGTCCTTTCTTCTAAATCATACAAAGGAATATTATCTTGCTCCCAGTTGTAGAAAGAACTTGTATCAAATTTTTCTACTCCAGGTGTCCAACTGTGGAGAATTTTATTGTCTCCTCCTGCTACATAAAAATCTTCTGTATGAAATCCCATGCTAGAAACTTAGTGTCCATTTAAATATGAGAGAAAACTCCTCTTTTTTAGTAATATTCCCGAAAGTTTTATAGGCTACCAATATGGGATTATCCTCTCCAACATTTCCTGTTGGATTTTTCATCAATAATCCTACTTCATTAATAGTAATATTGTTCGCTGTACCAGTATCTAGGGCTATAGTGTACTGAACTGAATTAATAGCTACTCGCCTTATCATCTGCTGGGCTATTACGATCATGTCCTCACTAACCAAAGTGCCATCTTTAATTTGCGGTAGATTAAGTATTGCTAAAGAGGAGGTATTATACTGACTCCTTGTTAATTCGTCCCCTAAGGTATAGGTGGATAATCCATAGTCTAGATGAGCATCTTCCCCCACTTCGAAATACTTTATTTGAAAGTCTGCAATAGTATCAGACCCTGTTCCTCCAAAAAGAAACGATAATCCTACACCCATGCCTGAGACAATAGTATTATGATCGGAGTGGACTAGCTCACGCTGACCATCCTCATACTCCTTCCAAATCTCTAAGTATCCAGAGGCACCTAACTCTTCAATAAATTCACTCATAAAAATATATACCTATCTTCTAACCAAATTGATCATACCAACTATCATATTCTTTGATTAGCTGGGTAAACCAATTTACTCTGTCTCGGGCACATAGCTCTTCCATATTATAGTTCCAAGTAGTAAATGTGTTGATACTTCCAGCCTGATAGTTACTCCCTGGTGTAGTAAATGTGTAAGGAGCATAGTTAACAAACAGGGAGGAGGTATCCTGACCCGAAGCTTGTAGCAATTCCCACAGTTGTTTCCCCTGCATCTCATCCCGCATATCGTTAGACAAAGCAGAAGTGTGCAACCAAACCTCGTTATTATATGCAGTTTCAACTAATGCACTAGTATCGCTCACAGCAGCAATATCTAGACTGAAGACATCCATGTTTACAGCGGGTTCCCTAACAGGTCCCATATCAATGTAAGAATTAGAGGAATAATCTAATAACTTAAAGTTTCTATTTGGGTTATGTGGATATTCACTCCAATTCCCTGCTGAAACAGAAGATCCCGCATACGAGAAGTGAGCATAAACATTGTTATTGTTGAGGTGTCCCCAAAAAGCCCCTGGAAAATCTGAGTCTACTGCTGCGCTTGCGGAAGAGCATTGGTGAACAGGTGACCAAAAGCGTTTTGCAGTATGAGGAACATTACGCCACTGATACAATGCTTTGAGATCAGGAATAGCAGACCAATAGAAACCGCTTGCCGCAGTAAAATCAGCACGATCAAATACATAGGAACTCACTGTACCTGACATACCACTTAAAGAAGTCGTTGTCCAATCCCCAGTCTCATAATCAAGAGTCGCTGAACTCGTTAAAACACCTGAAGCGGTTTGGTACTTGGGTCCATACATATCCAAAGCTTTTGGAAGAGTAGCCAATTTAAAATCGAAAGTACTTAAGGTATACGGATACCATCTATCCCAATCCATAACTGCGCTCTTAACCGAGGTTCCTAAAACTCTTGAAGAACACACCTCATATGTGTCGTTACCTAAAGTACTACTGCATTCAGGACCATAAGCCATAAATGCTGCTAAAGTACCACCGAACCCCGCTCCCGCAGTGAAAACATTAGAGGGATTAATTTCCCAGTTGGTCTCTCCATAGTACTTTGCCCATTGTACTGCGCTAACAGCGTCTGTGTAACAATTTTGAATACCACTAGGCATTCTAAAGGGGCTTGTCGAGGAAGGCAATAAGGCAGCATTACTATCAACAGCCGAAGTAAAGACACGACATCCTGAAATATCATTACTATCTACAAAGGTATAATCAAATGAAACAACAGAGAACCCATTAGAAAGTAATCGTTGAAATAATCTTGTTTCAACATTTCCTTTTTGCTGGGATAGGGTTGTGGAGTATTTAGTGTAAGGTTCATTCCCTACCGTAACATCTGGGAAATAACAAACTAAAGCATTTCCATTTGGATTTTTGGTAGCAGCTTGGTAGAAGTTATAAGTGTCACCGCTTTCTGTGGGGTGAACCGCAATCACTTTCCCTGTGTTAGTAGTCATAACCCACTCTATCTGAACAACAAAATCTTTAGTCTTATGTATAGGAGAAACAACTCCTGAAGCATCTGTAACCCCAAAAGCCTTATAGGCTGCTAATTCTAAAAGCAAATTATCATTATCATGAGATTTATTATAAAATAGTCCCGCTTCAGTAATAGCTTTGTCGTTTAAAGTATTCTCATCAATTAACACAGTGAAAATAACTTTGTCATCACCTATTCTATCCATATGATCTTCATCAAATTTTAAAAAACTACTCTGAGTTTCGGTTAAAGTAGGAGGATCATAGAAAGGATTAACAGCAGAGACCTGATACTCCGTTTGAAAATTTAAACTAGTATGAGTTCCATAGTCAGGGATGGTGAAAGCAGACGATAGTTCGTAAAAGTAATTTGTAGCATAATCACTTTGAGAACTTGCTCCTAATTGCAGCCACTGCATCCCAATATCCTGCAAAGGTGTATCCTCTCCGTACTCCCCCATCATTATATCTGCGAGAAAAGACGCTAACCCTATAGTAATAACATTAGGTTCGTCCACAACGACTTCATCTGCTCGATCATCCTTGTATATTTTGGTTATTTTTAGATGACCTTCAAATTGTTTTCTAGGTTTCATACGAAAAACAACCTCCAAATAAGGGTAAGATCCTCATAATTAAACACTCCTGGGTAATTTGTAGCCGCATTATTTATCCCATCCGAGGTTTTAGCCAAGTTATCAAGCAATCTTT
>Ga0209757_10000267_pt1 | contig 12871 bp, 14 predicted proteins | sample ETNvirome_6_1000_FD_185472 | JGI IMG/M metagenome (GOLD analysis project Ga0209757, IMG submission 185472) | Marine viral communities from the Pacific Ocean - ETNP_6_1000 (SPAdes) (version 2) | ecosystem: Environmental > Aquatic > Marine > Oceanic | place: Pacific Ocean | collected 2013-06-19 | reverse complement strand
TAAGTTTATAGAAATCCAAAATACTTTTGTAGGGATGAAAAGGAAAGAAGAATTCACCACCTACCAAGACGAAAACATGGAATATTTGGAAGTTAAGATTAAAGATGTAGCACCTAATAAAGCGATGTATGCCTTACTTATAGTCCTTCATAAATCATTTAAGATGAAAATAAGAAAAAATATGGGGGTAAATTTAGGATATGGACAAACTTTTAAATACTGGAAAAGTGCCAATATACCTACAGAGGTATTAATAGGGCTTATGCCGAAAACTAAAAATGATATAGAAGTTTTAATGAAAGATATTAGAGAAAATAAAGATGGAGAACTTTATAGTAGTTTAGAGAAATATAAAGGAGAGATATTTAAAAGATATTTTGAAATTACTTAGCGTTGGGGTCACAGAATTCACCCTTTCTATTTTCACTACCACCAGCAGGAATAGAATGACCACCCTCTATCATATTGATTGGGTTAATTTTTTCACCACCCATCCATGTAATATAATGTAAATGAGCACCACCAGAGTTACCAGAACCAGGGTCCCCCCCAACACCACCAGACACCCCAATAGGGAATCCTTTAGGTACTTGCAAACCTACTAAATTTTCAGGAACAGCCCTTAAATGACAATAACCAACAGCATCTCCATTGTTACAGTCTATTTTCATATAACCACCACAATCCCCACCATCATCATTAGCTTTACTTATTATACCAGAACATGCAGCTATTAAAGGTTGATATTGACTCAAACCCTGGGTTCTTAAGTCTACACCACCATGTAACCTATCTGTCCCCGTAGAGGTCCTATAACCATAACAGCTATTAATATATTTTGCAATGTTACCAATTAACGGTATCGGATATGCAGTAGGAGCATTTTTAGTTTCTTTACCTGGAAGAACTTTTAAAATAGCCTTTAGTTTTGTCCTATTCAGGGTTGATATATACTCATAATCCTTTGCAGTGGGATTTTGAAGCCTCTTGATAAAAGCATTTACCTTCTTACAAGTACCTTTACCTACTACCTTATCTAGTAGTCTACATTTCAACCCAGATACCTTCTGCTCCTGGAGATTTATTTGCTCACCAACTAATTGATTGTATTGATTCTCTGTAATTCTAATTTTCACTTCATATTGATTTATACTAATAAATATACGATATTTACAACATGGAAATAGATAAACTAGAAAATCCTTTTATTAAGGTAACATGGGAGGATATACCAGAAAATTTTACTCAGGAAAGAATCAAAAGAGTGAGGAGTTATTTTCAGAATAAGTATAATTCTAAAAATGTAACGGTTTTAACTAAAGGTGTTGATAGAAAATCTGGTAATGAGTTAGATATAGACTTAGAACAAAATGTTATGGACCCGGTATACCAAAGAAATTTGATGTCACAATTCATTATGGCAAATGATATGGGGGTGGATATAGACCTATTAAAACGACTAGACGACAAAGTCAATGCAAAAATAGCAGACGAGATAGAAGTAGACACCAAATATAAAAGAGTCTACATAAAGAATATAAAATTTTCTAATTTCCTATCATTTGGAGACGGCAATTTCCTAAATGTCCAAAAATTAGGAGGAATAACAGTTATAGACTCCAACCCACCAAACTTTGGGGGTAAATCAGTATTAGCGGTAGATTTAATACTATTCTTATTTTTTAACACCACCACTAAAACAACTAAAGCTATGGATATATTTAATAGATTTAGAAAATCTAATGAAGTATTTGTACAAGGAGAAGTGGAAATAGATGGTAATGATTATATAATAGTTAGAAAAATTAAAAGAAGAAAAACTAAAAAGGGAGATTGGTCTGTAAGTACGAGTTTAGAATTTTTAGAAAGAAAAAAAGATGGGACCTTACAAAATTTTACAGGGGAACAAAGACGGGAAACCGAGAAATTCATAAAAGAATCTATAGGGACTATGAATGATTTTTTATTAACAGTGCTATCTACGGCAGGTAATTTAGAGTCATTAATCGACTCTAAACCTACAGAAAGAGGAAACGTATTAAGTAGGTTTATAGGCCTAGAAATATTAAAAGATAAGGAAATAAAATGTAAAGAAATGTATTCGGAATGGTCTAAAAAACTTATTTCTAATGTCTATAATATAGAAGACTTAAAACAAGAGATTAAAAAGGAAAATGAAGAAAGTATAAATTTAATTAATACAAATAAGGTAAATAATAAAAGTTTAGAAAAAATAGAAACCGAGATAATCACCAATAATAAAATAAGAGATGAGTTAATTAGTAAGAAGAATAATGATATAGATTTAGAGACCCAGAAAGTAAATCCTAGATTATTAGAAGAAAATATAAATGAAGAATTAAATAATTTAGAAACTTTACGTATAAAATTAGAAGTTTATGGAGAAAACGAACAACCAGATAGTGTAGATTTAGAAGACCTAAAATCTAAAAAGACCGAATTAAATAATTTAATTTTATCTAAAACAACTAATAATGCAGACCTTAGAAATGTTAATAAAACGATTAAAGAATTAGAAGAATCAGAGATTTGTCCCCTATGTAAAAGAAATTTAGAAGATGTAGACCACACACAAGAAATTTCTAAATTAAAAGAAAATTCTAAAAATCTTAATAAAATATTAAATAATGAAAATAAATTAATAACTGCGTTAGAGAAAGAAATTGGTAATTTAGAATCAAAAAAATTAGTATTTGATGAATATGAAAAAGAAATACTAAAAAAGGAGAGACTAGTACTAGAGATTGGTAAAAAAGAATTAGATACTAACCGATTAACTGATAAGTTAAAAAAGTGGAAAAGTAATAAGAGTAAATTAGAAGAAAATACTGAGTTAGAAAAGAAAATATTAACACGAGACTCAGCACTCGACATCTTAAAAACTAATAAAGATTCTTTAATACGAGAAATAGAAGGAAATACAAATAGGATAAGTGGCTGTGAGGTATTAATCTCAGAAAATAAAATTAAAATAGATAAGATTAAAAAAGAGAATGATGTAAATAAAGTTTTTAGGGCTTATTTAACAGTATTTGGGAAAAATGGTATTATAAAAACTATAGTTAAAAGTGTGGTACCTAAATTAAATAATGAACTTATGAGGTTATTATCAGATGTTACTGATTTTATGGTAGAAATAAAGGTAAATGATAAAAATGAAGTAGAATTTTGGATGGTAGACAACGACACAGGAGTTGAAAAACTACTATCGACAGGAAGTGGATTTGAAAAAACACTAGCCTCTCTTGCAATTAGAACGGTCCTCACCAAGGTATCCTGTTTACCGCGGCCCAACATAACCGTATTTGATGAGGTACTAGGTAAGGTAAGTAATGAAAATTTAGACCAAGTAGGGATATTTTTTAGGAGGGTAAAGGATTACTTTGAAAATATATTTTTAATCACTCATAACCCCTTAGTGAAAGAATGGGGGGATAATATTGTAACAATCTACAAAGAAAATAATATTTCTAAGTTAAAATAAATATTTATAGTATATGGAAGGAAGAGTTAAACAATATCTTTTATTTATGTTTGGTAATTGGGGGACCATAGAAACTAATGCTAAAATAGTTAATAATATTAGAGATGTTATGGAAACTATTGTCACAGAAGAGGAATTTACTTTTATAACGGGGGACCATGTCATTATTATGTGTATAAAATCTAGAATGTCTTTTGAAGAAATAGAAGAGGTAATAAAAGAATTTTTAACACCTTATATTAATACACTATTTTTAATGCCTAAACCTAGAAAACTATCATATAGATTAGATGATAATTTAAAAAATCATCTTTTTGGTAACCCAAGAAAAAGATATAAACATATTGACCCTAAGGTAGCAGAAATTTTATCTGCACAGTTAAAATCTATTGTGGATGATAGAGTAAAAAAAATAAGAAAAACTATTGACATGACCCATCAGTCACCTAAATTTAAAAAGACTACTTTAGTCCCTATGACAATAGATAATCTATTAGATAAAATTATCGACCAAGGAATTGGTAGTTTAACTAAAGAAGAAAAAGCATTTCTAAATAATTTTAACAACTAAACTATGAAATTAAACACCACCAAATATAAATTAACCTTAATGACAGAAGATGTTTGTCCTGATTGTATTGAATTGAAAAAAAAATTAGATGAAAAGACAATTCCATATGTAAATAAATCTATTACCGCTGTCAATCCATCTGCTAATGCTAATTTTAATCAAGACCATGATAAAGGAAAAACAACAAATAGATGGGAATTTATTGATTTATCTAGAGAATTTCCAGAAAAAGTTAAGTTTACACCAGTAATGGTAATTGAAAACTTAGAAGGTGAAAAAGACGTATTCAGTTTAGAGGGAGGATTTAAGAACACAGACGAAGCCTTAGAAATTCTAAAAGACTACTGCATTTAAAATAACCCAAAAAACCTTGTCGGCCCCAAATTAATTTTTTATATTTGTACTCAGATAATAAACCTGACAAAAAGTCAGTTAATAATACTGTGGTACGATTATTGTACTATATAAGATAGTAACTAATAAAAATTAATATAATGGCAAAAAATACATTTATAAATCAAAATGAAATATCACATTATTTGAAAGATGTGAGAAAAAGGAAAATTCTAACACCCGTAAGAGAAAAAGAACTTGCAAAAATTATGATAAAGGGGGATGCTCCCGAAGAAACAATCAACCAAATACATCTAGAACTACTAGAAGGCAATTTAAGATTTGTTATTAGTGTAGCCAAGGATTACCAAGGACAAGGGGTGGAACTAAGTGATTTAATCGCGGAAGGTAATTACGGTCTTTTAAAAGCAATTAACAACTTTGATTGGAATAAAGGGTTTAGATTTATATCTTATGCGGTGTGGTGGGTAAGACAATCAATCTTACAATGTTTAAATGAAAATGCAAGAACTATACGACTACCGGTTAATATAATACAAGAACTTCATAGAGAAAGAAAAAAAGTAGGGCAAGAAATTGAAAAATGGAATAGTAAATTAGCTATGTTACCTACCACCATAAATTATGATAGGCCTATTAATGAAGAAGGTGATACATTAATAGATATACTAATTAATAATAATGCTGACAATCCAGAAGATATTTTTGCGGACGAGTTAAACTTAAAAGATGAACTTTATAAATTAATGTCTCCACTAGACGACAGGGAAAAAAATATAGTTATAGACTATTATGGGCTATGTGGCACACCAATGACATTACAAGAAATAGGGGACGAATTAAATCTAACCAAGGAAAGAGTTAGGCAAATAAAGGAAAAAGTACTAAGAAAATTAAGAAATGATAGTTATCAGTTATTAGAATACTTAAATGACTAATATTTATCAATAAAAGATAAATGAAAAAAAGACTATTTCCTTTAATTGTTGCGTTGGCAGCATTATCTGTGGCTGGGTCTGCAGCTTTCTACTCCGTATTCGGATTAAGTAAATTATTCGCTGGAGCAAGCACACAAGTTATTATAATGGCAGGTTCACTTGAATTTGCTAAATTAGTAGTTGCATCATTATTATACCAATACTGGGATACCATAAATAAAATATTAAAGAGCTATCTTATGATAGCTTGTTTTGTTTTAATGGTAATAACCTCAGGAGGGATATACGGATTCTTATCTGGAGCATATCAATCAACCGCAACTCAATCAGAACTACTTGACAAGTCACTTTTAATTCTTGAACAAAAACAAGTTCGATTTGAAGAATCAAAAGAAGATTTAACAATTGAGAAGACTCAAATAAATCAATCAATCTCAGACTTAAGAGTATCATTATCTAACCCACATTCAGTATCATGGTATGATAAAAATTCCGAAACAGTAATCACATCATCATCCGGGTCAGCAAGAAGAGCATTACAAGCAGAACTAAAAACTGCAATTTTCGATAGAGATAATCTTAATATAAAATTAGAAGCTGTCTTAGATTCAATTGGTAAAACAGATATGGCGTTATTAGAAAAGGAAATATCAAACGAAGACCAAAGAGAATTGGGTCCATTAAAATATCTAGCATCAACAACGGGTTGGCCAATGGACAAGGTAGTCAATTATTTTTTGCTTTTAATTATATTTGTATTCGACCCATTAGCAATAGCATTAGTTGTAGCAGCCAATATGGCATTTGCACAGATAACCCCTAAACGTAAAGAAGAAGATTATTTTACATCTAGAAATGAACATCTAGAAAAAATAATAGAAATGGAACCACCAGTAGGACTACGAGAAGAAGATATAGAAGAAGATAACACAACTGAACCATCTGAATCACTTAAACAACGAGTAAAAGAAAATCAGGAGAAATTAAAAGAAATAGACGAAGACTATTTTAGTGATTTAGAAGGGTATATAAAATATATTAAGGAAGAAGATATCGAGAACTTAACCTACCCACAATTTATAGAAAAACATTATCCTAAAGTTGAACCTAGTATAAATACTTATGGGGACGATGAGTGGGCAACACCAGAATCCGAAGAAGAGGAAAAAGAAGATGAATATAGTGGGGAACTAGAACGTCTAACTGATACCACCCAAACCCTAATAGTAGAGAAAAAAGATGATAATATAAGAGTCATCAAGGAAAATGAGGATTTGAGTGAAGAAGAACTAATAGAACTAAGTAAAGAAATTGGTAGAAAAGAGAATTATAAACAATTAGAACCTATAAAACCTACTGAAAAAGACCTTGAAAAATTAGCCAGAGCACTTAAGATTAATAAAAAAGAAGATGACGACCCTAAACAACTTAGATATAAAGGAAGATAAAATAAATCAAATACTTTTATGCCACACTAATAGAGATATTAAAAATTATCTAAAAGGATTAGAATTAAGAAATAACGGAAAGTATAAACAAATACCAAATTACGTCATAGACAAAAAAGGTAAAGTGCACCAACTCAACAGACAGGATGTTTCTAATCATTATTTATGTGGTTATAGAAAAGAGGGGGTTATTATAGTGTGTTTAGAAAATAGAGGATGGTTAAGAAGAAGAAGTAGTGATGGGAAGTATGTTGATTGGTTAGGGGATATTTATAAGAGTAATGTATTCTCTAAAAAATGGAGAAATAAATTATATTGGGACAAATATACCCCTAAACAAATAGATAAAACAAAAAAAGTGATAAAAGAAATTTGTGATAAAAATAATATACCTTATGAATTTATAGGGCATAATGTACTAGTAGAAGGTGTAGAAAATTTTAAAGGCATTGTATCACGAAGTAATTATAATGAGTATTGGACGGATATTAACCCGTCATTTAATTTTGAAATATTATGAAAAAAATAAATAAGCTTAAAGACTATAGTGAGTACACTAATAATAGATATGATGAGATGAAATCTCTATTAAATAAATCTAGAAGATTATTTGAAGAAGTATCTGATACTGATATTGAAAGTATCACTCTGGACAGAGATGAAGAAAAAACAAAAGAATATGATGTGTCTAGTGGTAAAATTGTTGTGCATGGGTATACAACACCAGATATTACGTTAACCGATGAAGAAAAAAACACTTATCAGGAGACCATGGATGATTTTGTAGAGCAAGTATCTGATTTAGTAGATTATAATGCATTAAACATATATGAAAATAATGTGGAATGGTCAGGTGTTCTTGTAAAATTTGATACAGAATTCTTTTATACAGTAGGAGAACAAAATGGGGTATATATTACGGGAAGTATGGTTAAGATAGATGAGGAAGCTTTAGAGATGTGTACTAAATTGAAGGACTACTATCAAATATTTTCGGCAAAATGGGCAAAAGTTTTGGCTGATAGAAAGTCAACTAAAACAAGAGAAGAAGAAAACGAATAATATGGAATTTTTAAGAAAATCATGGAAATGGGTGTTAGGGATTATAGGGTTTTTTATAGGTCTTGTATGGATGTTTAACGCGAACTCCAGTAGAAAGGTTAAGAAGATTAAAAAGAACATTAGAAGTAACGAAAATAAAACCAACGAGGTTGATGGCAAGATAAAGTATATTAAGAAGAAAAAGAAAGTTACAAAAAAGAAAATTGCTGAGACTAATAAGGATTTAAAAGACATCAAAAAGAAAAAACCCAAGGTAAAAAAGAAAAGTGGAAAAGAAGCAACTAATTCTATAAAAAATAGACTTAAAAAACGTAAGTAATATGAAAAAAATTAAATTAACAGAAAAAGACTTAACCAGAATCATCCAAAGAGTCATTAAGGAAGATAGTTCAGACAACACTGGTGGGTGTGAGGGAAGTGAACCTGATGGATATAGAAAGACCATGACTAATTGGTTTGAGAGGAATAATAGGATACAAGGAACACAATTCTATGTAATGCTGAGAGAAAGCCCAACTGGCAAATGTGATTTGCTTTTAAAATGGGAAGACGGGATGACCCCTATTAATTTAGGTCCAGCTTTTATACCAGGAAGTGGTTTATTAAAAAAATTTGAAAACCTATTTCACCTTTTATCTGTAAATCCACAAGATTTTAACACACTTGAATAAAATGAAAAAACTAATATTAATATTATTATTGCTTACCCCAGTATGGGCCTTTACTCAAACACATACTTTTACTGATAAAGAAGTGGTTGAAATGGATTCATTATTTCAGGTATATGAACAAACCGACAGTTTACAGAAAATAGAAATTAGTTTATTAAATACACAAATCACCAATTATAATACCTTACATATACAAGATAGTCTTCATATAGCTTTTATGAATGAGAAGACAGATTTATTAAATCAAAGAATAGTTTTATACAAAGATTTAACAAAAGAACTAAGACCAAAATGGTATAATAAACCAGTTATACACTTCTTTTTAGGTGCAGCAACAATTGTTACGGCATCTTGGGTAGTGTCTAATGTTAACTAATATTTATGGTATATGGCATTAACTAGTACAGACAAAAATCAAATCGCGGTAATAGCTAGAAAGGAAATAAAAGATTTCATGACTAAACCTCAGTTTAAAAATGAAATAAAGAAGTTAGTAGCGGATGAAATTAAAAAAGGTAGGAACACTAGAAGTGAAATTGTGGATATAATAAGTAAAGTTACCCTAGAACTTTATAAAACATTCTGGTTTAGACGTAGTATGTGGCAATCAGAAATAAAAAGAGTGAGATAGTGGGGGTAGAAGATAATTTTAAAAACGCATTAAAAAAAGCTATCCATAAAGACCCAATTGGGTACAATCAAATGCTAAAGGGCCCAAGCGGGTTAGATGAAGAACATGATTGTGAAAAAGTTCATCCAGAAATGACCCATCAAAAATGGGAAATACAACAAAAAGACGCTCTTAAAGAACAAGACAAAGAAGACAAAGAAGACAAAGAAGGGAAAAAGGTGGATTGGGATGAACTAAATAAGGAGGGGATATTAAAAAATTGGTCAGCACGGTGGCCGAAACCACCTCCAGGATGGGGACATAATGTTTCACCAGCAGACTGTATTTGTAAGACAGGAGTAGTAATGAAATACAAATACAAACCTGCCGTGATATGGGTTGAGGAGTATATATATGCCCCCAACGTCCCAGGCTACCGAACGCCAGGACCTGAACTCTCATGGACTCGCTATTGGCAGCAAAGCAATATTTATGATAGTAAACTACTTAGTCATCCTTTTGCAAACTACACTGTGGGTGAGGCCATAAAACTTATCGGGATATCTGGGAAAGATGTAAACTATAGAGAAGATGGAATGTTTGAAAAATATAAAGAAATAAGGGACAAAATATGTTCCCTACGTAGAACATTAGACCATATGGCAAAGAATACGGAATTAAAATGGGATGATACTGAGGTGACGGGAGTAAAGGAAAAACATACCAATATCGACCAACATGGACTATTTGCAATTAGAGAAATGACCGACGCAGACTACAGGAGTATAATGGTAGACCTATGTCTCATGATTAGTGATTTAGAGACATATGGTGAACTACAAGTTGATTATGAAAAAAGGTACAATAAAGAGAGAGAGGAACAGAATAGACAAAGGGAAGAGGATATAAGGTTGCATAAAATTAAATATGGTGAGTATGAGGGAGAGTCAATTAATGATGTAATTTTAGAACCAGGGCAAGTTCTCGCTTTAGAACCAGGACAAAAAATTGTCGCAGGACAAGAAATTACCGAAAGTAAAAAAAGGAAAATGAAAATACAAGAACAAGACAAGAAAAGGGAGAAAAAGAGGACTGAGCTGGGTACAGACTTAGATTGCTCCAATTACAATTGTGAAAAAGCTACGGGAGAATATGGTACAGCTATGATGGCAAAAATGAAACCATGGCCATGGAAATACGAAGGCTCAATTAAGGACGCTAAAATACTAAAACCAGAAGGATACGAAGAAGGTGCGGAAATGAGACGTCGAGGAATAAGCATGCAAGACGACCATGCCTATCTCTTTAATGATAAAACCATTGATGAGGTTATGGCAATTCTTAAAAGAGCTGGTACATTATTGACACAAAGTGAGATAAAAGAATATGCTTGTTATTTACGTTTAACATTATTAAGTATGAGTAATACTCATAAAATTAAACAAAATGCCGCCGACCTACAGATAATTAAACAATATAGGAAGGAATTATGTCAGATAATACATGATGCATACCACAAAGACTTGGGTAAGCTTAGTTATCTTCATCCCGACTACGTGGAACCTGAATGGGAAACAGCACAAAAAGAAGTGGAAGAGGCAACTACCTCTGCAAGTGCAGGAGCTTTTATGGCACCATTAGGATATGACCCTAGATTTACTAAAAAGAAAAAAGATAAAAAAGAAGAGTTTGATGAAGCGACTGGAGCATCAAGTGCGGGAGCATATGTAACACCACAAATGTGGGCAAAAGATGAAAAAAATTGGAGAGGAAAAGCTAAAACAACTTGGCCAGGAGGTAAATTCGTAAAAGTGAAGAAAAAATGTGGTACCTTTCCTTATTGTAACCAGGGAGATATAAACGCACTTGAATTAACTGATAATAAAATGGTTAAAGCTGCAATACAAGAAATTACAAAAAAGACAGGAAAAGATAAAAAGTACATTAAAGAGTTAGTTAAAAAAGAAATAGAGGAAATTATAAGAAGAAGCATTTATAAGTCCCCGATAACCTCCTTACTAGGACCAAAGCAAAAAATGAACACCCCAATAGGTAAAATTTATACAATGGGGTCTAATGTTGGGGGGAAATACGAATAAAGAGATATTTATAATAAAAAGATTATGGCAGATATATTAGCAAGAAATCCAGATTTAACAAAAATTATTAACAAAGCGGTTAAAAGAATTGGTGAAAACCATGCTTTAGCTCGTGATAATTCAGGTGTAGAAATGAAGGCATCCGAAATTGAAAAGGATAGAATAGCATTCAGAAAAGAAGGAAAAGAAGAAATAACAAAAGTTATTGAAGAATCTTTAAAGGCTGCGTCAGATGAAATGGCACAAAAACTTGTATTAGAAAACACAATTGATGGTATGATAAAGGAAACTTTACAAGGAGAAACAGCTGTAGGTAATACATTAAAAAGTGTGGGAGCTGGCTTTGTAAATAAACAAGGGAGTTCTGATACCTTAACAAAATTTAGTAAACGTCAAGAAATGGGAGAACAAACAACTAAAGATGGTTCACATACCTCACTGGAGAAGACAACAGGATTGAAAGAAATTGGGAAAGACATAAAAAAATTCTTCAAGTGGATTAAAAAAATATCTTCTACAGTAGTGATTCAGTGGGCAGATATACCAGAAGCCGTTAGACAACTATTCCTAAAGAAACATAAAAATAATCCAAAACATAAAAAATGTAATATGGCGAAGTGTCCAACGTTTACGGCATTAAATGATAAAGATAAAAAGACAGAACTTGTAGGTCTTGAAGCAGAAGACAGTACAGAAATAGCAGAATCTACTAAAGGTACTATTAAAAAATTAGTAAACAAAAAATTAAGAGATAAAGTTAATGAAGCAAACCTAAGCCCAAGTAATACAATACCTGGATTAGACGCATATAAAAAATCCATTAAAAAATCTAAAACAGAAACAGATAGTTATCATAAAGATTTAAAAAAGAAGTTTAAAGAATATGATAATTTTGAAGGTAACGAGAGTCCAGAATTCCCACACCAAGAGAACTCAAAAACTAATGCAGATGGACAGTTCCAATATTATAGGAATGACGAAGAAGACCAAGAATTTGTAGATGATTTTGCTCACCCAGGATTAATAGATTTTGATATACATAATTTAAATTTAGATAGGTTAACTAAATATTTGGAAGGCTCAAGTGAGACAGGGAATGCACAAGAAGACGAAGATGGACAACCTTTAGGAAATGTAGTACCTAGTGATTTGGGCAAAAAAATGATGAAGTCCGCAAAGAGAAGAAAGGAAAAAGTAGCTTCAGAAAAAGCTTCAATGTCAAATCTTAGAGGGTACACACCAGATGTCCAAAAAGTAAAACAAGTAAAGGAAGAAGTGAGTAAAGATATGGACAGTATGAAGAAATTATGGTCCTACAACAAAAATACTCAGTAAGTCTCTTTACCTCCGCCGCAATTAGTGCCTATCTTTAACCCTATAAAAGATATGGAAAATAGAAGAAGATTATTACCAGAACAGTTTTTTAAGTACGTAGCTCAACCTATAAGTCGTGAGGACATGAACTTATGGGTAAAGGCTAATAATATTAATGCTGAAAAAATAAGTCTATTTGGGGATTATTTAAATTCTTTACATGGGTTAATAATCGATACATATTTGGGAAAAGATGTGATTAAAACCGAAGATGAAGTTAAAGGACATTTTAACTGGTG
>Ga0209757_10000266_pt1 | contig 12939 bp, 6 predicted proteins | sample ETNvirome_6_1000_FD_185472 | JGI IMG/M metagenome (GOLD analysis project Ga0209757, IMG submission 185472) | Marine viral communities from the Pacific Ocean - ETNP_6_1000 (SPAdes) (version 2) | ecosystem: Environmental > Aquatic > Marine > Oceanic | place: Pacific Ocean | collected 2013-06-19 | reverse complement strand
CATGACAGACAACCAATTATAGAAAGATTAGCATATATTGCTAATGAAGAAGGTATTATTGTATTGGTACAAGACTTACAAAAAATAGTTGATGATAATTTTCCTGATATAAGAAAATCTATAAACATATTACAAAAAAGCGTTTCAAAAGGTAAATTGGTTATACAAGATACTGAAAGCGTTGAAAAAATAGCAAATGATTTATATAAACTAATAAAGGCTGGTCATGTATTGAAATGCAGAAAATATATGATTACTAATGAGCGTGTGTTCAATAATGATTATCCTGTTTTGTTGAAGATATTATTTAATGTTGTGGATCAATCAGAAAGTGATGGTGCGATAAAGAAAGCTGCTTTGTCGACAATTTATGATTTTATTTACAAATCAGCATTTGTAATGGACCAGGAAATAAATGCTTATGCTTGTTTAATTGATGTAGATACTATGATAAATTAACCCGGTGTCGTGGTTACACTACCTGTCATAGTGTCGTTGCCAGGACCAGGAGCAGGATAATCACCTTTCATATAAATGGATGTACTGGGTAGATTACCACCACCGGGTGCTAACTGGTCCCAATTATTGTTTGCTCCAAATTGATCTATTTCAACGTTTACATTATGCAACTCTTTATCTTCTCCTTGCTCAGGAGCTTTTAACTCTGTCCCTGTACCAATTTGTGATTTAAGAGGGTCAGTACCAATATACTCATTATCATATTCAAGAGGATCGGAATCAAAATTCATTTCTGTACCGTTCGGTCTAACCAAGCTGTTTGGTACTGGCATCCTGTTAGGGTATACATCAACTGTATCAAAAAGATCAGGAGCTGCATTTACAAACCCATCATATCTTCCAGGAGCTGTTTCTTGAGAAATGGTAACTGATACATCACCGGTAGAGTTATCTGTGTTTCCGGGTTGGTGTGAAGGGTATTTATTTACAATGCCCGATACCCTCAGGTTGATGTCGCTTGCTGCAAAATCTTTAAGTTTTTGCTGTACATTAGCATCGAGATTCTTAAAAGATTTTGTATTTTCGAAGCCTTTTTTAAATCTCACAAGATCACCAGTAAGAAAACCACCTCTAGTATATCTACTTACATACGTCTCATAAAGCATATTAAATTTTTTCTTCACATCAATATTTATGCTTTTTTACAGAAATTACATAGAGCTTTGTAATATAAATACTAATATGGCTAAAATTGTATTAGATAGCTTGGAGAAACAAGCCGGTCCAAAGTACAAAGATTATTTTACGTATGGAGATTTACATTTAGATCTAAAATTAGAGCAACTCCAGAACGAAGTAGCTTTTTCTAATCTTTTTACCAAGGACATTAGAGGTAGTTATGATCTTGATGCTATCAAAAATTCTATAAGAAATCTTTTTACATCATTTCCTGGAGACAAACTTTTGAATCCTGAATTTGGTATAAATTTAAACCAATTTTTGTTTAAGCCTTGTTCAAAAACTACAGCAATTTCTATTGGTGATTTAATAAACAGAGAAATAAGAAAACAAGAACCAAGAGTGAAAGCGGACAAAATTAGTGTAGAAGCAGTTACACAATTGAATCAATACAATATAACTCTATTACTATCTGTTCCGTTTATAAATAATAACAATACTATTGAGTTTAAAGCTTTATTAAATTCAACAGGAGTACAATTTTATAGTTAAGATGGCTACCGAAAAATCAGAGTTTAGTTTAAAACAAGATGGTTATGTTGCATTTGATGCTGTAAGTTTAAAAGATCTAATTATTGAGCGGTTAAATGAAAACGAAGTATTTACAGATCAAAATTACGAAGGAAGCAATCTTTCTTCTTTAATAGATATAATCTCATATTCCTACCACACATTAATTTACTATCTAAATAAAAATTCATCTGAAAGCACCTTTACACAAGCAGAAATATATGAAAATATCAATCAGATTGTAAAAACAATTGATTATAACCCCACAGGTCCACAAACTGCTAATTTGAACTTTCAAGCTGCCGCAACAGAAAATCTTGGCGTTGGTTTATACACTATTCCTCGTTATAGTTATTTTACATTCAGTGGTACATCTTATTCTTTCAACGAAGACGTTTCATTTAACAAAAACTTATCTATAGCTGAAACATTATCTGAGCTAGCTGAAAACAATCTTCTGTATAATGGGTTGTTTGTGGAATATCCTACACAAGCAGCAATAGGGGAAAATTTTGAAACAATGTTATTATCCCCAACAACTGATGACGCAAATTTTATAGTAGACAATCACAACATTTATGTATATATTAAACCTAATGAATCTGATTCTAAGTGGCAGGAATGGACCAAAACTACATCGTTGTATTTAGAAAGCCCTACATCAAAAAAATATTCAGTAAGGTTTAATGAAAACGAAAGATATGAAATCAAATTTGGTAATAATATTACCGGAAAGCGTCTAAACCAGGGTGATTTAATAGCAATTTATTTTCTTAAATCAGACGGTGTAAATGGACAAGTAAGCAAAAACACACTTAATAACCAACCAATTTATTTTTATACCACCACACAATTTGAAGAAATAACAACAGATTTAATTCCTGATTCTTCAAACGTACTAACTTCATCAGAAGCAGCTAATCTAAAAATTACAAATAAAAATGCTTCCACAAATTTTCAACAAAAAGAATCTGTAGACGAAATAAAAGAAAATGCTCCAAATCTCTTTAATTCACAATACAGATTGGTGACAATAGATGACTATACTAACTATATTACAAAAAATTATGGTAGTTGGGTACAATCAGTACAATGTGTAAACAATTTTGATTACACTAGCATATATTTGAAATACTTTTTTGATATCGGACTAGATAGACCAAATGATAATTCAAGAGTATTATTTAATCAAGTTAATTTTTCTGACTCTTGTGATTTTAATAACATATATTCTTTTGCAGTTCCTAATAAAACGTTAAGTAACAGTTTAGAAATCAGGACAAACTATTTGTCAACTTCGCAAAAGAATGCAATTACTAATTTATTATCTGAAGTAAAATCTGCCACTACTGAAATTGTGATATCAGACCCTGTTTATATTGAGATGAATTTTGGTTCATCTTTGTCTAATAGTGATTTTGCTTTGATTTCCGATGCCGGTGATGATTCTTATCTGTACATAGAAGTTGATCAAAATTCAAGAAGAGATTTAAATGCCGTTCAAAATGAGGTATCAGATGTCTTCACAACCTATTTTACCACCTCTAATTTAAAATTAGGACAGGTAGTTAGCTTAAAAGAAATACAGCAGTCTATTCTAGCAATAGACGGAGTAAATACTTTTTCAACGAGAAGAGAGTATAAAGGTACAACAATTATAGACGAAAATTTATCTTTTGCAGTTTATAATCCAATATATGCAACCGTAGATTATGATTTTACTCAGCAGGATATTAATTTAGACTTTTTTAAGTTTCCTTATTTCAAAGATTTAACTACTGTACAAAATAGAATAACAGTTGTGAGACAAGGATAATGCCTAATTTGCCATATAATACCGGTTATTGGAAATTTAATGTTAAAAATGTGTTTAACACCGTTTCCTTATCATCATATGCTTTAAAACAAACACCCCTTAAATTTATTCCTTCTAAAACTGAATATGATTCTTTATATAGCAACCATTATATTCTATGGGATTTCGGTGATGGCAGTACAATGCAAAAAGCATATTCTGCTGAACACTATTACTATTACCCGGGACAATATACGGTGACAATGAACGTTATGCTTTCCACGGGGGAGGCCTTATTAGATTCTTACAATCAACTTGTTACTATTAGAGATTTTATTCCTAATACATATTCGTTTGCATCGTCAGCTAGCATTACAGGGTTGATAGCAGGTGAGTATTCTGATTTAATTACATTAAAACGGTTTAACAGCATTCAATCTTATACTGATTCAGGTTATAATTTTTTTATAAACTTAAGTGGAAGCAAAAGTCTTTATTATGATAAAACAAAGTTAGCTAGCGAACCTTATGCTTTTTTATTACCAACACATCGCTTTATTCAAAGAGAGTTAGTGGGTGGCATGTACAGCGATACTATATTGGAAAAATTATCTTCAAACAGTAAGCTTTTATATGGTAAATTATTAGATACTAATTTACATGGTTTAAGCAGCTTAGTTGTGCCTACTTCATCAACTGATACTAATGCATTTTTTGTAGGAACAAGTGGTCAGGGTAGTTTTTATATTGTAGATGATACAGAAAACACCAATCCTTCATATGCTTTTGCTACTTTAGATACTACTAATTTCCCAGACAACTATACAGAGTATTATAATTATCCATCAGACCGACCAAAAACTGGCCGCAATAACCTTGCTACTTTACCCATAAAAAATGTTAATAGTACATACATAGAAATAACTGATGTAGCATACAAAAGACCTGAAAAAATTTCTATTACTAGTAATGGTTTGGACGGTGAAGGTTTTGAATTACCCACCTTTAACATAGCTCTTACGAAGTATAAAGAATCACCTATAAATTTTGTAGCTAAATTAAAATATAACAGCAATTATTCCCCGAAACCTTCTGTTAATAAACTAAAGTTGTTAGAAGAAGGAGAAGATTATAGAACCAATCACATAAAATTAATTTTAGTTTCAGCTAATACAAATGGTATACCACTCACGGCTCTGAAACCTGACGGTACTACCTGGGATGGGGACTTGTCCGACTACACTACTATTGACTATACGCTATTTAAAGAAAAGGGATATGCATTTCTTAAGGGTAGTTTTATTATACCTGAGTCCCTTCCTATAACCAAAATGTGTGCTATTAGTGCTACTGGTAGTATTCTTGACGGTAATTGTAACAACGAGTTCTATGTCAGTGGAAAGAGTACCAATTTTAATATATTCACCAACAAAGGGGTAAATAGGGTAGCAATAGTAAACGAAAATGCTGATATGACTGGTATATTGGAGTCATATGCATTTCAACCTGTTATTAATCAAAGTCCAGATTTATGGAACCCATTTATTTCTACAATAATGGGTACACTGAGTTCTCAAACAAATGCAATAGGAAAAAGATTATATGAAAGAACTTCAAATTTTGTAAAAAATAATGTAAACATTGATACTTGTGATTTATTTAATTTGTTTTCTTATGCTAAAGAATATAATGTAAACCTAAATGATTACGCATCGGCAAATCTTTTAATTTCATACCCGCCAGATCTAAGTAGATTAGTAAATATTTTTTCTATAAAAAAATCTCTATTATGGGGAAGAAGATTACAATTCAGAGAAAATTTTAGAAATAGGTACAATTTAAATTCAGATACAAAAAGTAGAGCTGACGCTATACAAGACTACATAGATGGTAAAACGGGTGCAAACAATTTAGGAAGAGAATTGAATAATGAGTCATTATTGTACAAAAAAGACAATTATGTAGTAGCTAAAGAAGTATTTTCTAGCACATATAAATTAGTACCCACAAATATTACTTCCATTACATTGAGTTCATATGCATTGTCTACATTTAACAGCACATCTACTGGTTGGGGTTGGGGATTAACATTTCCTTCTGATATTGTATTTGGTAAAGATGGAGATTATTCAACGTTTTATAAACTAAGCGAATTTTATCAAATATATAGATTTAATGATGTTGTGCCTGGTAAGTACGTTGGTAACTTAATAAATTGGGACGACGAGTATCAAACAACCGTTGACATAAAAGAGGGTACATCCTTGTCATCAACATACACACCCTATTTCTTAAGCAGTTTTAATGATACACCTTTACAGGATTGGGGTTCGTCAGGCGGTATAGTAGAACAAAATTTATCTTATCAATTATCTAAAGGGTTGGAATTGCTGTCAGCTACTTCTTAATTACATAATAAATATTATTAATGCCAAGCATCGCGCGTTATGTAGAATATAAAATTGATCAGTCTATTCTTACTATAGGTGACATTACCGCAGCAGTTGACTACAACGACCCTTTAACGTTTAAAGAATGGTTGGGATATTTTAATGACATAAGTGTTTCTTCCCAAACATACGAATCAATCTACACAACTTATTTAAATGAATGGAACAATACAAAGAACAAAAGCTTAGCAGAACAAAATAAGTTAATAAAAGATGACTATGTTAGATTATGTAAAGATTTGCAGTTAGATGCTATAACTGAGCAAGAAAGAAATTTTTTACAAGCAATAGATTACACAGATGATAATCAGTTAGAAGTAATTATTCCTTTGTTATCACAAAAAATTCAAAGCCTTTGTAATTATTACGAAAATTTTAGAGAGGTTGTAAAAACAAAACCAAAAAGGGATAATTTATTTTCGTCAAATTTAGGCATAAGAACCTTTTTACTTCAAACAATCAGCGATCTTTTAAATTATGATTCCGATACAATTGATCTAACAAACAAATACAACATCGACAAAACAACTGTAATTAACAATGTTAGCATATTAATTGAAGATCTTTATGATGAATATACTGACTACTTTGATTTAACAACTCAATTACCTTCTTCAGCATATGAGTATGGTGGTGAGTTGAGAAAGGATGAATGGAGCAGCAATACAAATCCTTGGGATTATGATTTGTTTTTTGATTATGATAAGTCAGTAGTTAGGCTTCTTTCTTCTTACAACTACCTACTTTCGGGGTTTTCTGAAAACTTTTCTGTTCCTGTAGGTCTGAGTGCTGAAGATATAGTTAGTTATTCTTCTTCTAAGGACTACATTGACAATATAAAAACAGATAGCGTAAATGATCTTAATTTAGAAAATAAGATAAAATTATTTCAAAAGTATTTAGGTACTGATTGGTATATGTTGAGTACTGGTAGTACGGTAACAAATTATGTGTCCTCTTTAATGGTTAAGGCAGACAATATTTCTTCTAATTACTTGAACAGAAATAACGTGTCTACTGCTACTGTACCTAATACGGCTTTTGTTGTTTCACAAAAAGACATAGGGGGCTTTTACACACCAAATTATTTGGGTACTCTTAACTATAATGTATTCGATTATTCATTTACTGTGAATGTCGAAAAGCTTTCAGCTAATAATATATACTTTTTCCCTGACCCATACAAATATATTTTAACAGAAGGCAATTCAAAGTATAAAAAGACAGGCAGCATATTCAATATAAATGAAAATGCATATTATGTATGTTATGATATAGCAAATGGCAATGCATTCGGCTACATATCCGATAAAGGATATTATTTAAATTTTAATGGCTATCAAAATTTAGAAGAAACAACACGAATATATAATTCTGGAATTTCAAAAAATTACGACAGGGTAGATTTCTTTAAAGGTAAAAAATCTAATATATGGTCTAATTCTGATGTTTTCCAAATAGCAAATAAAGCTCTGTTTCCTATAGATCAAAGACAAGATGATTTAATAATAGGACAAAGTGATATCGTTGACTATTCAAGCGACATTTACGGCAATCAATATGGTGGATTAAAAAGAGTTACTGATCCCATAAAAGCAAATTTAAGTTATATCACTAATAAGTTTTTGTTTTTGTCTAATTATCTGTATCTAAATCCTACTGCATTATCTGCCTTTAATTATGACCTTACTACTGGCACAGTATACGACAAGTACACCTATTTAACTTTTACTAGATCTGGTTCTACTTTTTATAATCCTACACCTTTTGTAGATTTTAATCCAGGCAGTACATTATCTTACGGTAAATTTATTATGCCTTGGAACACTAGTGATATTGTATTTTATGATCCCAGTGTGTTGATTGATGGTATTGGTTTTCGTGGGTACAATGACATTACATTGATTGATACACCAAACCCATCTGACCCGCTTTGGTCTACTAATGATCAAAATTTATATTACAATATACTGCTTGAAGCCGGGCCTGGATTAAATGGTGAAAGAGGGACTTATACAAACCAATCATCATTTTTAGCTTCTATTTCTAGTGTGAGAGATTGTGGTTTCTTTACATACGCCCAACAAGGTGACCCATGGTATGAAATAGATGGGGTTCAATCTAGACATAATTTAATACCTTATTCTTCTTACGTATTATCTGCTCAAGATACATCATATGTAGCAGAAGAAACAACTACTTATCAGTCTATCTATTCGAAAAAGTATGTATTGTCTGCTTACCCATATTTTAGAAATATTAGTAATAATGTAATGTCTCTTTCTGCTGGTCTTAGTGCTATATTTACTAAATACAGCACACTATCTAACATAGAAGATGAATTAAACAACAGTATTACAAAATTTGATATAGTTTACGATGTAGGAATATTTGAAACTCCAAATTATTTGGTCATAGAAAAAATAAACTTCGATTACAAGACTAACAAAGTCGCACCTTATACAAGCAATCTATCCTACATACAAAGAACCGATAAAGACAGTTGTCTTGAACAATTTGGTGATTTCTATTTTCATGAAAGAACTAATAGCTTTTTATTATACAAAACTACTTTGCTCCCTTCATTGTCAGACTCTGTATATAAAACGTTTTATCCTACAATCTACAAATATGAAATAGATAGTTTAAGTTTCGGCCAAGTGTTCCCTGTTACTAATACAAATTTATTTGGTAAGCTAAGCACATTTAGTTTTAGATCACAAGCTCCAGGAAGGTTAGATTTTTATATTCAATCTCTAAGTGCCGTTGATGATTATGATATAGTATATGAAATTATAGACTTAGACAGACCTAATTTGTCATATGATCCTAACACTAACAATTATGCATTTACCATAAAAGCAAAAGATAATAACGATGCACTTGCTATATACTACCAAATTTACAAATATATTGATGGTAAATTTACTAATTCAATAAATGAAGTATATTTTCAAAAGGGGGTAATAAGAGATGAGTCTTATTTCAGCCCGTTAACTGCTGGGTTCTTACATTATAGTAAACTTCCTGAAGCTCAAAAAGGGTTCTCTTGGGTTAAGGAGGAGGGGGTTTTGAAACTTGGAGAATAAAAGTAAATATAATATATGCCTACCACGTTAAATAGCACAGAATTAAAAACAAACAATATTGTTTTACAAGATGTATTAGATATTACTAAAGATATAGTTATATCTGCTGATTTTTCTTGTTTTGGTAGTTCTGTAGATGGTGGTGAGGGGTTTAGCTTTTATTTGTATGGTGGGTATACATTAGATCAGTCCATCGGAAGCCCTGGTCCAGGTTTGGGATATGCACCTACTGACGCATTGGTTGAAGTAGATGGTAATGATATATTTTCGGGTGTTAATAATGCTGTCTTAGGTGTGGGGTTTGATATAGTTGGGGACTTTGCTTTACCTTTAGGCGGCGATGTAGAGGGTGATTCAGTAGCACATCCTAATGCAGTTACTTTAAGAAAAGGTACTGCTGATGATTTTGAATACATAGGTTCTTCTTCGCCTCTTTCAGATTTTAATTTTGATATATATCAAGTTTATGGGGATGAATGCCCTAGTATAACGTCTACACCAACACCGTCTCCTACATATACTCCAACACAAACGTTTACTAATACGTGCGGGTCAACAGCGACAGCTACCCCCACGAAAACCCAAACAAGAACAGTCACCCAAACAAACACTTATTCAGCTACCCGCACAACTACAAGAACTAATTCTCAAACACCCACAAGAACAAAAACTAGAACACCCAGCTCAACACACACTACTACATTTACTAAATCGCAAACCCCATTACCTTCTAAAAGCGTCACAAGGACTCAAACACCAACTAACACACTAACACATACAACCACACAAACAAGAACAACATCTAAAACGCCTACCCAAACAGGATTACATCCTACAAAAAAATCTGTAAAAGTTCGGATTACTAATTTTGGAAAAAAAGCAATAGTTTATGTAAGAAATTCTACATGTGGTGATTTTGTACAGGTATATGAAAAAGACCTTTTAGGGTTAACTATACCAGCTGGAAACCATGTAATGGTAGGGTTAAGTTATAGCACCGGGGTTCGGTGTAGCAAATTTTACATTTATAAATTTGAAGTAAATGGTATTGGATTTGAAAATCAATATACACCTACGCAAACGAGAACGATTACTAGAACACCAACACAAACACGAACATCTACAGAAAACCCAACGCCGTCGTCCACTCGTACGCGCACACCATCAATGTCACCTACAAGAACGCGAACACCCACGCAAACACGCACACAAACACCTACGCAAACACAAACACGAACAGAAACACCACCAGCTACGAGAACACAAACACCAACACAATCTAGAACACAGACACCAACACAGACACGAACTCGAACTCGAACTCGAACTCGAACTCGAACTCAAACACCTACGCAAACACAAACCCCTACAGGATCACCCAGAGCCAAGAACTTTCCAGATAAGGGGTCATTTATGTTTAGATTTACTTCACAATTTTATACTGCCTCGGATTTTGATATGGCAGTAAAAATTATGATCAATAATGGTAGATATGTCTTTAAACAAAATCAGACAGATTCATACCTTTTTGATTGGATTGGCGGAACTAATAACGATTTTCCTGTACCATGGTGTCAGACGAGAAATGATGGTTGGTTTGACTGGTGTGGAACACTGAACGGGGGCCCGGTCCCGAACGATGGTACCTGGTCCGGGGGTAATAATTGGTATACTCAAGCATATTACTATAATGGTCCTGCAATTGAAGCACAAGGACGCCCAAACGGCGAACGAAAACGGCTCAACTACAACAATCCTGGTGGTTGGAGAGGAACTAGACTTGCTCCCCCTACAGCTAAAAGAACACATCCGGGATGGAACAATGAAGACGCTTATAATAGAGATGGTACTACTACACCATCTATACCAACAAACGTATGGGCCGCTCTAGAAATATTGTTTCAATCAGGAGGAACAACTTATGACGAGTGTAAGTTGAACTTAAATGCAACTGATGATTCAAATGATGCAATAGGAAAAGGGGGAGATTATAGTGTTTGGGCTACTGATCTTCTTAGCGATCAAAACTCTACCTTTAGGTACAATAATACGTTTGAAAATTATTTTGATAATACTCAAACTGCATGGGGAAAACCTGATTCAATCTACATGGGTAACTCATATGCTTTACCAGCTGAAACCCAGGAACAAATTTTATACAATACTGATTATATTACAGGGTCACCCTTACTAATAGGCACAAACAAAACTAGAGAAGATTTTGAGGACATTCCAGATATAAATAGAACAATTCCAAATACAAGATATCTAAAAATTAAAGATGGGGGTATCGACATAACATTTAGTTATGCTACTGAATTAGTAGATATGTGGGAAGGCCCAAGCCCTGGTGTTAACAACGTCGCGGGTACTTTTATGAGCGAACGTCGTTATTGTGGCGCTAGAATTACATTATGGACAGGGTCATATCAAGGGTGGCAACCGGGAGAATCAGGGTACGGGGAGGACCGTTATCCATGAGCACAAAAATTTTATATATAACAGGTACAGATGCAAGTGTTGACAGAGACATAAGTGTAGCAGATGCATATCATTATGTTGACCCGGTTACAGATTCTGCGACTTCGTATAGTAATACTGCTGAAGGTGCTATAATGCCCGGAACAGGTATTCTTTTTACTCAAGCTTTTTCTGGTACAACTTTTGATCAGACACAATTGGTGTATAAAAGAACAAATGAATTTGCCTTTTCAGGAATCTATAGCCAATATGATACATTTGTTTTTAACTTATCAGGAATAGAAGATACAAATAATAATATTATTAGAATAGATTGGCAACCTTTATCGGGTGCTGAAGTTCAATCTGTTGGTTATGGATTAGATACAGAATTTAACTCTCAGTATGTTTACGATCTTGCTTCTGGTTTACCAATAGGGGAAAATCCTAAAGATGGTACTTATGAACACGAATATAATTTAAACTCTTTAACTGACATTAATTTGAGTTATGTAAGCCTTACAACATTTGAGCCTGTATTTTCTGCATTTAGACAAGACGGTTTGGTAGATATATATGATTGCTCTTTAACTGTATCAAAAGACAGCATTTATAATATAGCTAATAAATTAAAATTACTAGATTCTCAAGTACTACCTTTAACGTCTTTGGACCCTTTACTGAAGATAGAATTAGAAGACCCCAATTATGTAAATAACCTTGTAATAAGAAGAGCAATTACGCCTACCCCAACACGCACTATATCTAATACCCCTGCAACTGCGACACCAACACAAACACAAACACAAACACCTACTAGATCAAATACACCAACCTTCACAAGAACAAAAACTTGGACCGCAACACCTACCCAAACCTATACTCAAACCATAACGTTGTCCCCATCTAAAACCATTAATGTATCTACAACCTATACACCCACTATAACTAGAACCGTATCTCAAACGCAGGTAGTAAAAAATAGAGTAACACCTACCCCATCAAAAACTTCTAATATTTGTCTTTCTCAAGAATGTACTGTAAGTTATACAGGTATTAACGACAAAGTAGGTTCTACTTCCATTGATTTAAATCTAATATATAATCATGATGGAGCTGGCAATACAAAAACAATATTGTCGAAAAACATAACTAACGTCTTTGGTACTTATGAAGTTAAATATTATGTACCCACCCGATGGGTATCAAATTACCTATCAGCGACAGTGAGTTTTGAAGGCGATGACCCGGGTATATCTATCAATTCTATTCTAGTTACCAACACTTGTGACCAAGCAAATAAGCCTGATAAGGGGAGTTTACGAAGAATACCTCCAATACCCCAACCAACACCTACCCCATTACCATCTCCAACATACAGACCCCCTGCCGAAACTCCTGAATCCGATAATACGAAATATTACACGTTCGTATTTTA
>Ga0209757_10000265_pt1 | contig 12950 bp, 17 predicted proteins | sample ETNvirome_6_1000_FD_185472 | JGI IMG/M metagenome (GOLD analysis project Ga0209757, IMG submission 185472) | Marine viral communities from the Pacific Ocean - ETNP_6_1000 (SPAdes) (version 2) | ecosystem: Environmental > Aquatic > Marine > Oceanic | place: Pacific Ocean | collected 2013-06-19 | reverse complement strand
TCATCGTATCAAGAATGTTTACAAAGAATCAAGCTGAGAAGCTTTATCCTATGTATGAAACAAAAATTAGAAATGCTACATCAGATAGAAGTTCTGATAGACCCACTACGGGTAGAGAGCATGATGGTAAGGCTATATTCCCCGAGGATATAGAAACATTAACTGATTCTGCTTTAGGGAAATCTGATGAGTATGTGAGAGGCTATGAAAGATACTATAAGGAAATGGTATCAAGATATAGAATACATGAGACTTTTACCGGCAGGGAAGATGTAATGGACGATGACGAGTTCAGAGCATATTCTGAACAACCCGCTTGGTTAATAGAAGGAAGACCTTTTGTTAGACAAGATGTGGCTCAGCAAACAATGGAACAGTTATTACAGGCTCATGCTGAGATGATGCAACAGGCTCAACAGCAGAACTTGGATAAAAGTTCTTTACCACCAGAGCCCAAGATAGAACAGATTAGTATAGGTCAACTTATTGAAGAAGGACTAATAAAGGTTGTAGAAATCACTGTTTGTAGAGTATGTCAGGTTGTGATAATGGGAGACCAATTACTTTATAAAAGAGTAATGCCCGTAGAAAAGTATCCAGTAGTGCCATTTATGAATATTCACACTAGGACACCTTATCCTATGTCCGATGTTAGAATGTGTAAGGATATGCAAGAATATATAAATAAGACGCGTTCCTTGATTATAGCCCATGCCACTACAAGCACAAATGTAAAAATTTTAGTTCCAGCAGGTTCAGTTGATATGAGAGAATTTGAAGCTAAATGGTCTCAACCGGGTGTTGCTATCGAAGTTGACTTCGACCAAGGAGCTCCACAACCAGTTCAACCCCTTCCACTACCAAATGAACTATATCAAAATGAACAGACTGCGAAATCAGATATTGACCACCAACTTGGTCTTTATGAACTTATGATGGGTAATTCTCAAGCCGCCCCTCATACTTATAAAGCCACAGTATCAATTGATGACTTTGGTCAGAGAAAGATAAAATCAAAGTTGATGGACATTGAAGCTGGTCTGAGTAGGGTGTGTGCTGTTGCAATCCCACTTATGCAACAATTGTACCAAGAAGAAAAAGTTATCCGTCTGGTGCAACCCAACAATACGACCAGCGAATATTTAATAAATAAAAACTATTATGATGATTACACAGATTCTGTGCAAAAATTTAACGATATTGGTATTGGTAATTATGATGCTGTTATAGTAACGGGTTCTACATTACCAACTAATAGATTTGCTCAACTCGAAATGTATATGGATGCCTATAAGAATGGCATTATTGATAAAGAAGAAGTCTTGAAAAAGACTGAAATCTTTGATGTCGAAGGAGTTCTCCAGAGAACTGATACTATTGAACAACTTCAGGGTCAGTTACAACAAATGGAAGAAACCATAAAAGACCTCGAAGGGGATATGCAGAGTAGGGATAGAGAAAATGTTAACCTCAAACAAAGAGTTGAGGTGGAAAAATTCAAGTCCGGATTAGATAAGGTCTCGAACCGTGCGCAAGCCGCCGGGACAATCTATGAAAAAAGACTAGATGACGCTACTAGTGAAATAGCATCTGAAATTAGCAGAGCTAGAAAAGATGCTGGCAAAAAGAAGGATACCCCTAAAAGCTAGTTAGGGCTCCATATTGAGGAATACTGATATGTCTCAAGAAAATCAACAAGGTCAAGTAACAGATTTGGAGGATTCTCTGTTCACTGAACAAAGTGCAATTGATGAAGCTTTTAATCCTGTAGCTGACAATGTACCTGAAGCACCTGCTCCTATAGCAGAGGGCTCAGCCGTTGTGGATAACCAGATTAATTATGCTACCCCACAAAACAACGAAGAAGTTCGCTTCCAGTATTGGCAGTCAGAAGCTGACAAAGCCAAGAATGAGAATGAAAGGCTAAAGCAAACTGTAGAAATTTTACAGGATACTTTAAAAAGCCCGAATGCTCAGACTGGCGTTCAACCCGAAGTACAGGCATCGGAACCTGAACTCGAATCTTTTCGTAATGCACCAGAGAAACCGGCAAGACCTATGAACTTTAACAGAGCTGAGGCGATTGATGACCCAAATAGCCCTTCCGCACAATACATGGACCAGATGGACCGTTATGGTGATGAAAAGGATACTTGGAATTCAGAGAGAGTCGAGCATGAAGCTGACTTATTAAGACAGGAACGCGAGTCCATTCAGGATGAGCAACGAAGACAGCAAGAAGCTTATGCACAACAACAGCGACAAGGTGAGGAACTGAATGCAATTTCCCAACAAATAAAACAGCAATATGGTGCTAATGATGCCCAGATAGCTGATTTTGTAGAGAAAATGTCTTCCCCTGAATCCCTTAATGTTAATAACTTATGGAGATTGTACCAAATGGATAATGGACAGGTACCTGCACAACCAGCTAGTCAGCCCTCTCCTACATTCAACCAAATCCAGAGAGCACAATCAGTCCCAGCTCCAATGGGTGTGCAAAGTGCGGCTAATCCTGCACAGCATGCTAAAAAAGCTGAGGATATAATCATGGATGATTTGATTAGTGACTACAGAAGTAAAAATCCTTGGGGAAATAACTAAGGATTCTTAACATACACAGACATGGAGTAAAACATGGCTAACCAATATAGTATCTCAGCCGGAGGGAATATGAGTTCATCTTCTATCAATGATAGCAGACGAATGTATAACTTCGGTGAAAGAGTAGCTGAATTGGCACCCGCACAGTCTCCATTTTTTGTCTATCTCTCTAAAGTTGCAAAGAAGTCTACGGACGACCCAGTTTTCAAGTTTCTTGAACAGCGTCATCAGTGGCAACGGCGTAACTTTGAGATAGAAACAACCAACGAAGTAGCGTCTACTTATTCAGTAGGCGCATTTGCCTATTTAACAGGCGATAAAGTACTCGTTGACTGTCTCTATGACAAATATGGAAGAGCTGTAACGACTGCCGTTCAGCCTAACTTCCTGCTTAATAAGCAGTTAGTTCGCCTTGAATGTAAATATGCATCTGACGGTTCAACATATGCCGCAGGCGTGCATCACGCTACATTCAAAATAACAGCTGACCCTGACTTGGCAACAAGTGGAGTTAAAGCTGGTCTTATCCTTGAATTTATCGACCTTTCCTCACCGGGAGTTGGCGCAGTAACACCTGCCGCCGCTTCTAAGATTAAGGTAGAGGCAGACGGTAAAGGTCAGGTAATTGGTAGTGCTTTCGCAGAAGGCAGTACTGACCCTGAAGGTTGGAAAGACGAAATGTATGACCGAGAAGGGTATGTGCAGATTTTTAAAACTGCAATCCCTATGTTCTCAGGAACCGCAATGGCAACACGCTATCGTGGTAAAGCAGATGAGTACAAGAGAGTTTGGCAGGAAAAGTTGATGGAACACAAAATGGATATTGAGCATGCAATGCTTTATGGTATCGGTTCTGATGATTCTACCGCAACTGGTCCGATTAGGCGTTCTTGGGGAATTCTACCTTACACAGAGCGTTTTGGAAAGGTTAAATCCTTTACCTATGCGAGTTCTACTTATGATGATTTTCTAACTGCAATGGAAGATGTATTCGCACCAGAATCTGGTAATAGCGGAAACAAACTTGTACTTGCTTCTAGAAAAGTTATTACATGGTTGAACAAACTTGGTACTGATTCATTCTTGGGCAACACTGTCGCTCTTGGGCATACAGCAACTACCTCTGGTGGTTCTAATGCTTACGGCATTGATGTTCAGAATGTTAAAGGTGCATTTGGGCATAGCGTATCAACTGTAAACACAATTTACGGTAATCTTCACTTTGTAGCTGAACCTTTGTTCAGAGGCATGCATGAAGATTATGCAGTAATGATTGACCTGAAGAATGTGAACTATCGTCCACTAGCAGGTAATGGTGTTTCCCGTGATACCCATATTATAACCAATGTTCAAGACAACAATCTTGACGGAAGAAAAGATATCATCTTGACCGAAGCTGGTCTTGAGATTCAACTTCCTGAGACTCATTGTATCTTGAAGTGGTCATAGTACTAAACACTATTCTTAGGGGGCTTTTCGGAGCCCTCTAAGAAGCACGGAGGCAATAATGGCTAAAAAAGCTGAAACTAAAAAAACTGTAGTACCTGAGAAACCTAAGGAAAAAGCTCCTGCGGTTCCTACTAGAGGTGCTTACACAAAAAGGGGAAAATAGTGGCTAAGGGAATGGTCTTCTCTAATACTGTTGGTGGAAAGTTCCAATCTGGAACAGAAGAGACTAATGATGATAGTAGAAGAACCAAAACTTTAAAAACGAGTAAAAAGACAAAGACAAAGAACAGGAGTCAGTAATGGCAGGATTTATGAGTAGGTTAGGAGCCATGGTAAATCCCTTTGATGAAGAATCTAGGTCAAAAAGAGCAGATAGAAGTCAGAGGCAACAAGATTTAGGAAGTCAGTTTCATAATTATCCTATAGAACAGGCACAGATGGCACAGGAGCAGTATGAAAATGCGGCACCTCAGTCTGGTCCACCAAGCCCAGAAGCGGCTGGTAGGAGAGATGTGGCACAGACAACAGCAGAAGGTGTTATCCAGAAAGGTTCAGAGGGTGGACGAACTGGTATTGATATGGCAAATTTTGACCCTTCTAATGCAGAAAGCGTTAGACAGATGCAAAGAATGTTGAATCAAGCTGGTTTTAAAGACCAAAGCGGTGAAGCACTAGGCGAAGATGGAAAGATGGGTGCGAAAACTACTGCGGCTTTACGCAGAGCACAGGGTATGTATCGTGATGATTATGCAAATATGGGCGAACTAAAAGGCGGGCAAGGTGCTTTTGGCGACCAGACTGTGGATGATTATACGAGGATTAACCAAAAAGGTAAAGAACATCTTGCAGGTCGTGAAGGTCGTGGTGATAGTATTGTTCCAACTCATGACCCAGAAGGATTAGCTGGATGGTCAGGTTTGACTAACGAATATGCTGACTTTGAACCTAATACTAGGGAACGAGAACAAGCTGTTGGTTGGGGTAGAGGTAAGGCAAAAGGCATTGATGACGCAATTGAACAATCAGCACCTTGGTTAGCAAACTCCAGTGCCTACAGAGGCGCAAAGTCTGGAATCAAGAGTTTCTTTGATAAGGCTGGAGATAGCGATTATTAATGGCTGGATATAGGTCAAATTCACAAGGTTATGCTCAGTCCCGTATGGGTTCATACGGGGGAGACAATGGAGATATAGAAGCATCTAGGTCTAATCCAGAAGGTCTTTCTATGCGACAGCGAGGAAGTAAATTCAGAGATGTTGCTACTGATGCAATGCAGGGGAAACCACCTATGGCTGAAGCATTTGGAAAGGTTAGAAAATACTTTGGAGATAGGTTGTCAGCTATGAAAGAAAATCAGAATCCAACTACTGGTGATGGTTCAGTTACAAATACTGCTTTAACAAATGCAAACCCTAATATTGTAAAGGCTACGAATGAAGGGGCTCAAGATGGTGCCAGTATCATGGAAACAAAGATGGCTGACTACAGGAGTAGAGATGGTGGCAAAGGATGGGACCCTAGTGGTGAAGACTGGTTTGACCCTAGCCAAGCTGAACAATTTGGTTGGGTAGGTGGAAAATGGGGAGACCCGGTGGCTCAGCCAGCACATAATTTACAAAATTCGAGCGGTGGTGGGTTTGGTGGATTTAGCAATTTCTTAGCAGGTTTAAAAAATTAACAATGAGTTTTACTGCACAAATAGGATACTTAACTGGTGACGCATCTGCGAATGATGCTACAGTATTATCCAATGCTCTAAATGATGGTGTAAAAGAAGTCATTACAAAGGTTGCTCAAATCAACCCTTCATTATTGCATAGTATGAGTAGTGACCATGAAGCCACATCTAATACTGATTCAGATAATCAACTAACTGAAAACAACATTGTGTTAAATGTGACAAGGTATGATGCAACAAACACTATAACAAGAAATTGTACTCCAATTGATAAGAAGAATGTTGAGAAGGCAATAGATACTGATAGCTTATATTATGCTCCAATTACATCTCCTGTATATGTGGTAGATAAAGCTAGGGTACTTGTTTATCCAGTTCCTTCAGGTTCTGAGAAAGCAGTAATTACAAAGGTAGTTGCTGGGACTATTAGTGATGGCACAAATACTATCCTAAACATGCCAACCTATCTTCATCAACAGGTAGTTAGATTTGCCGCAAGGGAGTGCTTGATTTATAGGATAGGAGAGTTTACAAAAGAATTGCCAACAGATTTTAATGATACTACTGTATTCGATACAATCGCAGACTTCGATGATTCTATTGGGGTTACTACTACATTACCAAGTATCCATGCTGATTATCAAGATGCTGTAGATAAAGCACAGAACTTGATAGACGATGTCGCTAGTATAGGTGGGGATGTGAATACAGATGGTAGTGGTACGGATATATACTCAGCACAGAAATGGTTAATAGACGAAGACCCTGAAATGTTAAACGGAACCTTAAGTACTGCGGCTCAGGAATTACAAAGAGCACAGTCAGTACTTACTGGGTTTAATGCTGAATTGAGTAAATACCAAGCAGAAATTACAAAAGAAAGTGCTGAGGCAGGACAAGCATTACAAGAGTATCAAGCTAATTTAACAAAAAAAGTTCAGTCTTTTACAACATTAATTGGTAAAATCACTACTGACTATGGTTGGTTAGTGCAACAACTTGGAGTCGTTACTCAGCAGTTAGCTGAAGGATGGTCTGCAATTCAAATACCAGATATGGATTCCCAAGCTAAAGGCTTAGGAGGTGGAATAGGAAAATGAAGTTAAAAGAAATAGTAGAATTAGTCCAGCAACATCATCCTAATTTAGGTGCTCAGGAAATAGTTAAAATGGTTAATAGGGCGCAGGATGAGTACTGTTCCAGAACTAGACTCTTAGAAGACGCTGTACAATTTCCATTAGTACTAGACCAACGAGGTTATAGCCTCAGTGTCTCTGGTAACCCTGACCAGATTATGGAAATAAAGAGTGTAGATTTAGATGGTTCAACAATAAAGAAATTTTTAGGTAGACCATATAAAAGGGACTTAGTGTAATGGCAACAGTAAGACAATGGGTTTGGTGGACAGAGCGTGGTGCAATTTGGGTAGGGTATTACGATGAAACTAAGACAAATGCAGAACAATTTGCTTCTCCTGATTCAACGGTTGCTGGAAAGAACATTACAGTGTTCTATTACAAAAAGTCGGACCACTTTGCGTTACCTTCTGCGAGTGATGCTTGGGAGAGTCAAACTCCAGATATTCCAGAACAATTCCATGATGGATTAGTGAATAAGGCAATTGCAATAGGATATGAAAAAAGTCCACAAGGTTTACAAATGGCTCAGTACTTCAATCAAAAGTTTGAAGACGATGTCAAGAATGGTAGAAAATATGCTTATAGAGCAAGGACAGGAACATTTAAAGAGATAGGACAAACGGACTTCTAATGATTAATTACTTCAGTTTTGAGAGTAGCTTTGACTTGATAAATAAAGCCTTTGATAAGGTATTAAATGATGCTTTCTTTGATTCAGGGCTGTTTAGTACGGTAGCGGGATTGTCGCCGACAAGTTTTTCTACTGTTGGGACACCAACGAGTACAACTTTTAGTTCTGTTTCTGCACCTCAAACAACAACATGGAGTAGTGTATAATGGCTGGAAGTTTAAGTTACCCGAATAAGGTAAAAGATGTATATAAAAGTTTAGTTTTCTATAAGACAGGCGATGAAAAGTTTTATAGAGACAATGGTTCTAGTGATGTAGAATTAGATATTGGTGGTGGACATGCTGGTATAAATAATGATTTAGCTTGGTTAAAGTTTACTACAACAAGTACAGTTGGCTCTGGAAATCTATTTGAAATAATTAATAATACTGTATCTATGTTTAGTATAGACACTGATGGAACCGCAAAATTTAAAGGTCAGGCATCTGCCCCATCTTCTGTAACAAATGGAAGTCTCTATTATAACCAGACTTCAAATAAGTTATTTGTAGGAATAGATGATGGTGCTGGTGGAGGTGGAGCATGAGTAATTTAATAGCACAAAGATTTCCGGCATCAAGAGAAAAAGATACCAAGGAAGGGAAATTTAATGTCAAGGAGGTAGGTTATCTATTACAATTAGTAGAGGTAGGTAGTCATAATGGACAAGCATTAGAATTGGCTTTGATATGCAAAATGAAGTTACAAGAGATGCTTGACAGATTAACAAATCACACGGAGTAAATCATGGCAGTAACATGGAAGAAAGTGATAACGGCGAATGCTGAAGAAGCACTTGCGGCATCTACCGCCTTATCAATTAGTGGACAAACACTAACACTAACAAAAGGGGATGCGTCAACTGATACTGTGACTCTTCCCGATGATAACACAGAATACAGTGCAGGGACAAATATGTCTCTCGATGGAACAACATTCAGTTCAACTGATACTGTGTACACATTACCAGAAGCAACTTCATCTGCAAAAGGTGGAATAGAATTATTCAGCGATACTGACAATTCTGTTGCCGCTACTGCTGTAAGTGCCACAGCTAGTAGAACATACGGTCTACAATTAAACTCTGACGGACAGGGCGTTGTCAATGTACCTTGGACTGATACTGTTAATATGGGTACTGGATTTACAGTTACAGGGTCTAGTCTTGGTACGCAAACAACTATAACGCAGGGTGATTCATTAACTCTAGCCGCTGGAACTGGTATATCAACAACCCCAACATCTGATGGCGTAATCACAATTGCTAATACTGTTACTGATTCTAATTTAACTGACGAAGAAGTTGAAGACATCGTAGGTGCAATGCTTACAGGAAATACTGAAACAAATATAACTGTAACATATCAAGACGCTGACGGTACAATTGATTTTGCATCTACAGATACTACTTATTCAGAGGCAACTGGAAGTGCAGAAGGATTAATGTCTACTGCCCATCATGATAAGCTTGATGCTATAGAAGCAAGTGCGGATGTGACTGACGCTACCAATGTAGAGGCGGCAGGTGCATTGATGGACAGTGAACTAGCTGGTATTGCGGCAGTCAAAGCGACTACGGGTACTTTTCTATCAGCAGATGAAAGTAAGCTAGATGCTATAGAGGCTAGTGCTGATGTAACGGATAAGGCTAATGTTGCTACAGCTTTAGCATCACTCAATGGGGATGATACACTAACTATTGGTGATGCGGGGAATGATTGTACCATAAACATTAATGGTGACATGACAGTTTCAGGAACTACTACTACTGTTAATACAGAAACAATCAATTTGGCAGATAATGTTATTACTTTAAATAGTAACTATAGTGGTGCTTCTCCATCCGAAAATGGCGGTATCGAGGTTGAAAGGGGCACTCAGACTAATGCTGAGCTTAGGTGGAATGAAACTGATGATAGATGGCAAATTGCAATGGCTTTAGATAACTCTTATGTTGGCTCAGTAGATGTTAATGCTAGTGCTACTGCTCCTACATCAGAAGGGGGACAGGGTGTTGGTTCGTTTTACATGGCGGATGGTGTTCCTTACATAAGGGTTGAATAATTAAGCTAAGGAGGAACTATGAGAATAGAACTAACGCAAGACGAATTACAGATTGCAATACTTGCAATTGAGTCTATGACTATCAAGGGGAAGGACGCACCCCCTGTTGCAAAAATGCTTACTAAGTTGTATAAGTCTTTTGAAAAAAGCGCGACGAAGGAATAAAATGGAGTAAAGAATGGCTGTAACTTGGAAGAGAATATTAACATCAGATGATACTTCCTCTGGACCCACAGGTCCAACTGGGGCGACAGGAGCAACTGGAGGAACAGGACCAACTGGAGCAACTGGAGCCGCAGGGAGTGATGGAGACGATGGAGCTGACGGAAGTAATGGAAGCAATGGGAGTAATGGTGCCGCCGCAGGGTTCGGAACTCCTACTATAGTAACTGGGGCACCTATTTCCGTATCCGCTTCTGGACCAGACACAGCCAAAATATTTGCATTCCGTATACCAGCAGGTGCTACAGGTGGAACTGGACCAACAGGACCAAGTGGTCCAACTGGACCAACAGGTTCAACTGGAGGAACAGGACCAACTGGACCAACAGGAGCAACTGGAGCCGCAGGCGCAGATGGTGATGATGGCTCAGACGGTTCTAACGGTTCTAACGGGGCGGCGGCTGGGTTCGGAACCCCGACAATTACTACTGGAAGTCCTGTTGCGGTTTCAGCATCAGGACCTGATACAGCCAAGGTATTCGCATTTACTGTTCCAAAAGGCGACACAGGAGCTGGTGGTCCAACAGGACCAGCCGGACCAGCCGGACCAACGGGACCGACAGGCTCTACTGGAGTAACTGGACCAACTGGACCCACGGGACCTGCAGGTTCAGATGGTGATGACGGTTCAGATGGTTCAGATGGTGCGGCTGGGGCGGCGGCTGGATTCGGTACGCCAACTGCTAGCACGGGTCCTATTGCGATAGCTTCGAGTGGACCCAATACTGCCAAGATATTTGCATTTACAATTCCTAAAGGTGATACTGGCAACGCCGGACCAACTGGTCCAACAGGACCAACAGGTCCAACTGGACCCACAGGACCCGGTGGACCAGCAGGTTCAGACGGCTCTGATGGTAGTGATGGTGCGGCAGGAGCCGCCGCTGGCTTTGGCACACCTACAGTAGCTACTGGCTCGGCGGGTTCAAGTGCTAGTATAAGTTCGAGTGGACCCAATACTGCAAAAATTTTCGCATTCACTATTCCGAGGGGAGATACTGGAGCCGCTGGCTCAAATGGTTCGAACGGTTCTAATGGCTCAGATGGGGCAACTGGAGCGGCAGGACCCACAGGTCCAACGGGACCGACAGGACCTACAGGACCGACAGGACCTACAGGAGTTACCTATATAACAGTTAGTGACGGAGCCGCAACTGGTGGAAGTACGGGCGATGTTTGGATTGAGTATTAATGGGAGCAGCAAGTAAACTAAAAGTATATAATGGAAGTAGTTGGGTTGAGCCACAATCAATTAAGAGATATGATGGTTCTTCTTGGAATGATGTAAAAGTATCTGTACGAAATGCTGGTGGTAGTTGGTTTACTTCTTATGAGGTAGCCGCAAACGGTGGTATCTTTATAGATGACTTCCATACTACAGGTAGTAATGACCCTATGGATGCTCGAATAGACTATGCCACTACAGGACTTCAAGATGGTGAATCATTCCCAACAGACGGTGATGGCAATACGGTTACAACAAGACCTGTTTGGACTTATAATAATGGTGGCTCAGGTACATCTCATACAAGTAATGATAGAATAAGAGTTGCTAATGCAGGTACTCATCCACAATGGAGAACAACTAATGTACCTTCTCACAGTAACTTTAGTGGTACTATTGTTGTAGAGGCTCGCTTTTATATAACATCAAATAGCAATAAAGATATAACCTTTGCTTGGGATTGTGTATCTCAGGGGGATTATTGGAGTTCGGCTAATTTAGATGATGGTTACTTTTTTCAATTTGATGATGGTGGTTCTCGATGGGTTAGGGCAAGGAGAAGGAATAGCAGTAGCGCAACTACACTTGGTACAAGCAGTAATAGTGCTTTCTCTGATAATACTTGGTTTACTGCAAAGTTTACTTGGAATCAATCAACGGGGGCTATCAAGGTATATGTTGATGGAAGTTTAAAACTATCTGTTACTGATACAACTTATGATGATTTCTGCCCAAGTGGAGGTGGAATAAGATTTATGGCGGCAAGATATATGACTTCTGGTGCTTATAATGAATGTGACTGGATAAAGGTTTATAAAGAATAATGCCTTATATAGACCCCTATGATGGAAATATGCCCGGTGTTCTTGCTAAGTTTACATTTAAACAAGTTTATGATGAAGATTTTGATGAGACTAATCCCGAAGTGGGTTTTGATGGAGATTTAGAGTATGCTTATAGTGTTGAAAGGTTTGATGAAGATGCTATGGAGGGCAATGTTTGGGTTTGGATTGAATCCGATGCTGATGTTGATGCTCTTAAATCTCACTCATCATTTGTTGGTGCTAGCTTGTTAAGAGATGTGAGGTAAAAACTGATGAATAGAATCGAAGAGAGGACAATTAGGGATGCTATTTTTGAAAAGTATTATATTGTTAATGAGTTATTTAATGAAACAGAAATAGATGATATTGAAAAATCTCTAGAGCATATAGAATTCACAAAGTCAGAGACGATTAATGGAGGGAAAGACGATGACTATAGAATATCAAGTGTTAAGTGGATTCCTTTTGAAAATGAGTGGATATACAATAGGATTTGGGAACAAGCGATACTTGCTAATGAAGAACTATGGGGATTCGATATTATTGGATACAAAGATGAGGCGCAATATACTCAATATACAGCCCCTGATGGCAAATATGATTGGCACTTAGATATGAACGGGGATGGGATTAATCATCGTAAAATAAGTGTGATTTGTGCCTTGAAAGACGACTATGAAGGTGGGGGCGTAGAATTAAAAACAGGAAGAGATGCTGAGCTAGTAAATCTAAGCAAAGGTCAAGCTATTCTCTTTCCATCATTTTACTTACATAGAGTGTTACCCGTTACAAAAGGGGTAAGAAAAAGCTTAGTTCAGTGGATTTCTGGTGAACCCTACAGATGAACCTAAAACTGCAAGAAGTTATCGTGGCACTGTTGTTGATGACAATGCTATTGTTTCTATTAACCTCAAGTGGCTGGGACAGTTACTTGTACTTGTTGGTATGTTGGTTTATGGCTATTGGCGTATCGAGAGTAGACTTGGTAGTCTTGAAGATGCAATGGTTACGGCTGATGCTAAAATTGGGGACTTACTTGGTAAGCACATCGTGGAAGAAACTCTACAAAGAGAAC
>Ga0209757_10000262_pt1 | contig 12964 bp, 11 predicted proteins | sample ETNvirome_6_1000_FD_185472 | JGI IMG/M metagenome (GOLD analysis project Ga0209757, IMG submission 185472) | Marine viral communities from the Pacific Ocean - ETNP_6_1000 (SPAdes) (version 2) | ecosystem: Environmental > Aquatic > Marine > Oceanic | place: Pacific Ocean | collected 2013-06-19 | reverse complement strand
GATCACCAGAATCACTAAAGCCTGTATAACTTCCGCCTGTAGGATCTTGATCAAAATAAATTTGCCAACTTGTTACTCCCTTAGTTGTAGTTCCAGAAACTATCACTACATCTTTAATCCTTAAATCACTAGGGATATCGGTAGGGCCAGGGGTTTTTGAAACTAAATCTCCAATTTTAGGAATTCCTCCTAACGATATACCATAAGTAGATTCACTTCTTAAATCTAAATATTGCCACCCATTAGGATTATAAGAACTAACCGTTGATGGAGCTGTATTAGGTTTTGCGGAAACATCTTCTAAAATTTGTTGTGAATAGTTAGACATATATTGGTCACTATGATTCTCCATAGTAGTTCTACTAAAATCTACTTTAAATCCGGTAGCTAAAACAGATCCTATAGAAGGGGATACTTCAAAAGATGTAGTAGAATTTATCTTAATAACTTTAACTAAGGTAGGAACAAGTTCTGTAACTCCTGGTCCTTTATTATGATCCATTACTATATCTCCAACTCTTACACTAGGTAAAGGATAACTTACAACTAAAGTAGTAGCAGTGGTTGTTGCAGCAATAGTTCCCGTAGTTCGTGCCATTGGAATAAGAGGATTCCAAGGATAATATTTAGCTACAGAAATTTGAACTTCTGTAGTATAAGCTGAAGGGTTATTACCTGCTGTAGTTATATTTATTCTTCTAGGTTGATTAAAATTATCCGTCCAGAATAATAAATTTTCTATTAAGTTAACTCCATGTATAGGAAATTTTTGATTAAAGTTTAACCAATATCCTGATACTAAAGTAGTAGGAGATCCTGGGTTACTTAAATCAAACTCTACTATCATACATGTTTCCGCTGATGTTGCTCTTGAAGCTGAATCACTATTGCTAAATGTTGTGCCAAAAACGTATACTCTATTATTAGTTTCATCTACTGTATGCCCTATAACTACAACATGAGCTGTTGAAGAAATAGTACCTACTTGTAAATTACCTAAAATATTTTCAAATTCACCTACTGTAGCGGCTTCAGATCTGCTTATCAATAAATTGACTGCTTCTCTATATTCTCCTTGCGGAAGAATACGAGAGTCCATGTCTTGATTCATTCTACCTTTTAAAAAGGTATTTTTAATTTCTGGCATACTTTAGTGTTTTATCCATTTAGATTTTCCACGCATTACTTGGACGATCTCATCTAATTTAATATTAGATAATCTTATTTTTGCATTTCTTAATGCAGCATATCTTTGTCTTTTATATTGTGGGGCAATAGAAACTGTTGCAGTTCTTGTAGATAATATACTATATAATAAGTGTTGATACATTGCTTCTTCGGCAAGTTTAGGAACTTTAGTATCTAGATCATAAGCTAATCCGTCTGAAACATATTCTAACATTACTAGTTTATTTTTTAAATCACTAGAAAAATTAAACGTACCTCTTTTTTCATCTATATTAAACCAGCCATTCATTTGCATATTAACAGGGTCGCCTCCGTATCTTTGTCCCCAATATCCGCCAATTCCATAAGCTTCTCCCCACCAGTCATACATATAAATAGTAGGATTGCTACTACTGTTTGCAGGCCAAAGTCCTGTAATATTAGCGGTATTAAATCCTTCCCATCTTTCATTAGTTTGTGAAGTACCGTCTATATTATCTCCAAAATTATCTTGAACAATTTCACCGAACTTATCTTGTACTGGAGCATCCCATGGGCTACTAGTTAATTGTGTAGGAAATATTGTATGTTTAATTCCATTACCATCAACCCAAGATAGTTTAACATAATTAACATAATCTTGTGGTATTATTACCGAAAGATTATCTGCTACAGTTAATTCTTGAGATTTTATACTCTTTAACGTATCATAACTGAATTCTTGTAAACCTCTTTTTGCATGAAAAATAACATCTGTTCTATTAACTCTAGGTATTAATTTATCTTGACCTACATATCCAACTATGAAGTTATTGACTATATCATTTAAACTCACATATTCATAACCTCCATAGTTATTAGCTACAGCATCTTCTTTTAATTGTACTTTAACATATGTTCCTATAGCTTGTGCAATACCTAATACTATAACACTTTGTTGCTTTGCCCCAACTTGATTAACAGTTAATGTATAAGTGGTTAAATATTCACTCCAATCCCCTAAACCTGTAGGACTTGTGTATATTCTAAAATTGTTTAAAGTAAAATCAGGATCAGTTATAGCCCAACTCGAAGTACTTCCTAGTGATAAAGCAGTATTAAAATTAAAAGTATAGTCAGTAGTTAATGCAACTGAAGTATATATAATCTGCGCACCCGCGTAATATTGTAAATTTGTTTCTTGGATTAATCCACCATCTGGTCTAGGCATATCTTATTGTTTTGAGTTTTGTTCTTCTGCTTGTATTTGCCCCGCGGCTACTTGTACAATAGTAGGATCATTTATTATTACTCCAGCATAAGCCAATATTCTAGTAATAACATTAGTTTGTTCTGATACATTTAATTCAAAATCAGTAGAACTACCGGCATTATATATAAATTGTCCTAGTGTCCCTGTAGTATAAGCCCATGTTACATCAGCAGGTTTTTTCAAATAAGAAATAGTTATATCTGTACCAACTATAATTGTAGTAGGATACACATATAATAAGTTATTCTCATATAGATATACGGGGAAACTTGTTGTTGGTTGAGTTAAAGGGGAAAGTAATAACTGTGTTATTTGATTTCTTTGTGAGTACTCCGTTAGTTGAGTACCTCTATAAAATACAGAACCTAACCTATAGATGTCTGTAGGGGTTAAAGTAAAATGAGGACCTACATAAGCTGTTGCTCCAGTCCTTTGGAAGAATTGTAAATTTTCTTCAATATTTTTAACACGATTTGCATATTCCGTGTCATTTTGTATGGCACGATACTGTTGGCTTAAATCATCTTCGTATTTTTCAAATATATTTAATTGAACCTGAGTCGCCACTTTATTTAATTCATCAGGGGTTATATATCCTCTTTGCTGTTGGTTAAGGATTAATAAAACAGTCTTGTATACAGTATCTACGTTTATTGCCATTCTAGTATATTATTTATAATAAAGGCGGCGTGTTGCCGCCCTTATTAATATTCATGTTAAGATAGTTTTTTATCTATTGCTCTATAGACATCTACACCTTCATCGGTTTTAAACCATGCGGCTAAAGCTGAATGTGGGTTTTCATCAAATGGAACATTAAATAATTTACGTTCATTTTTACCTAACGTAAATGTTCTTTGGTCATGAGATAATTTTATAAGTCCTGCTTCAATAGCTTTGATTCCAAAGTTTCTTAATTGAACATTTTCATCTTTAGCTAAATCAAGAAATAATCTAGGATTTTTCTTAGCAAACCTAATTAAATCTCTTTTTATTTCTTTCGAACTTAATTGATTTATTTCAGAACCAATCTCCACTCTTAATATTGCTTCAGATACTTCTATTTCCATTGCTCTTGCAGCTATTAATGCTTCAATTTCAATTTCCATTTCTACTAAGTCATCTTTAGCTTGTTGGATTTTCTTAACTTCTTCGTACCTTCCGTTTAAATCTGGATGATATAAAGATAAAAGTTTTTGTAAAGCTTGATGTTCTTTTGGAACATGTAAAGTACCATCTTGGAACATAATATGTCTTAATGTCACTTCTCCTTTTTGTTCATCTACAAATGGAGTTGGTTGATTAGTCGCATATCTTAAAGCTCTTTGTTCTTTTTTCACTGGATCAAACCATAACAAAGGATATTTCTCTGTATGTCTTGATTTCATTGTAAAAGTTAAAGGTTCTTTATTCCCAGTTAGAAAATAATTTCTATCTTTTATTTCCCATCCATCTTCTGGATGTGGTTGTTTTTTGGGTTGTGATGGAGTTTTAACCTTAATTGGTTGTTCCATTACAACTTCTTGTTTTTCATTTTTTGACATAATATAATATAATTAAATAGTTAATAAAAATAAAGGGCAAGGCGCCGAAGCGCCTTTTCCTTTAAATAATAATTAAGCTGTAAATAATACGAAATTATTTCTAGCTTGAGTACAAAGACATCTTTCTGATAAGAAATTTACCTCCATAGCATCTAAATTAGAAGTAGCAGCACCGCCAACAGAACCTGTTAACCATGATTTCATTCTTCTATCATCTGCTTGAGAAGCTCTATATCTTACATGCAAGAAAGGTCGTCTAATGTTTGTTCCTAGTAACTGATCGTATACTGAAGAAGTACCAGCTGGTACTAATACACCATCGATGTTGTCACCGTTAACAAAGTTAGAAGAACCACCTCTTGTAGAAGCGTCGTTTAAGTATTTCCAAGAAGTTTTATAGAAGTCATATGAGCCTCTTCTAAATCCAGAGAAACCTAAGTTAAGCGCCATATCTTCAGAGTTTTCAAATACACCATAAGATGTACCTCCAGCTCCGTAAGAGTTTTGTGTCGCTAACATGTTATCAAATAATAACTCAGTTTTTCTGTCTAAGAAAAGCATATTTTCTTCAATAGCTCCTTGAGTATCTAGATTTTCTAGAACTTGGTCGAAGTCTCCTAAACTTCCAGCATAGCCAGAAAGTACATTACCACCATTATTAATAGCAGCAAATAAACCTTCAGTACCAATAGAACCAGCAACTGCGCCAGCACCAGCAAAAGAAGGAACAGCAGCTACAATCGCAGCAACCTGCGCTAAATTAGCTAACTCACCTTCAACCATTGCAATTTCTAAATAATCTTCAAATCTTAATCTAGTTTCACCTTCAGCTTTTAAATACCAAAGATAACCACTAGCTCCATCTTCTGTCGCAACCTCTACCCAACCAATTTGAGAAGCGTCAGATCCACTTACTGCGTATCTGTCTCTTATTATAATTGGTTTGTTACTAAATGTTGTGAATGAAGGTTGAATAGACCATGGATCTCCAGCTCCAGTCTGACCTGTAGTTACAGGACCAGTAGAACCTTTTCCAAATTCAGAACCATATACAAATACCTTAAGGTTAGTTTTAGCTATCCCTGGATTTGCAAGAGCTCTAGTGTAAGGTATAACGTCTACTAAATTAGCAGCACCCATACCAGCTGGATCAAATGCACCTGAATTATCTACAATAGCTTTTACTGTAAATGAAGGATCATTTGGATCCATAATTACAACTGTCATGTTTGGCATTAGTACGTTTGTACCATTGTTAATGGTTAACTGCGAAGCAGCTGCACCAATACTTACGCCATCATAAGCAATATGTAATCTGTTTTGTTCAGACCAAACTATTTGGTCAGACATCATTGGCATTTCAGCGCCAACCATTCTTAAGAAGCCACCTAACGTTCTGTTACCATAACGCTCTACCTCGGCTTCATAAATTTCCGGTAGATATTGTTGAGCAAAATCATTCGCACCACCTGTAGCAAAGTTTAGATAATTACCATCTAAAGCTTGCATTGTTTGTGATGGAATAAGACTCCCAAACTGAGGACTTAATACACCCATAATTGTTTAATTTTAATTGTTAAATTTACTTCGTTTGATTTTTAACTTAGAACTATCTACACCATCTATAGCACGAACCTTAAATCCACCAAGATTAATATCTCCAGCTGTTTGACGAACATCTGTTCCAGGATTTTTTGATCCTTCCACAACTGTTTTTATTCCATCTGATTTACCTTGTTCGTAAAAATGATTTACTATTTTATCTATATTTTGTGCAGCATACATAGCTTTATGATAACCTCTCGTATCTTTAACGTAACCTTCCTTGTCTAAGAACTTCTCGACGAAGTTGTTTAGATTAGATTGATTTTCTGCAACTGCATTGGGATCCTTAACACCGTATCTAAATTTCTTTTCACCAACTTCGAAATCAAAACCTTTGAATTCATTAGTAAAAAGTTGTTTAGTATTGTTAAGGAATTTTTCATGCTTTTGCTCAGCTAATTCCTGTTCATTAGTGTAGCGGTTGAAGAAATCCGTTGCCTTTTGTTGATCCTGAGTTACGCCTGGTCTCAACTTGATCTCATCGTAATACTTAGTTTTTAAATCTTCCAAAAAGTTTTTGGCTTCTACAACTGCTTCTTTTTTAGCGAGTTTTTTTCTTTTGACGTCTCGCTCTTCGTCAATATCTGTATCAAATGAAAATTGCTCTTCCATTACGAAAGCAACTTCATCTTCAGTTAAATGTGGTTTGGTTTTTTTATAGTACTCTTCTAATAACTTTTCTTCATTTATATTAGAATAATCAGCATTTAATCTTACATAATCTTCTACTGTACCTCCTGTTTCATCCATAAAATTAACCAGTTTTTCAATATTTTCTGGTAATTTAGAAGTAGGATCTGAAACCTCATCTATTACTTTATTTTGCACCGACTCCCCGGCGATCTCTTGAATTTCTTCAATAGGCGAGCTGGACTCTTCAATGGTTGTGTCTCCTCTAGCGTCCACCTTTTCGCCATCTCCGGTTCGTTCTTCCACATCCACCGTCTTTGTTTCTCCGATTTGAATGGCATCGTCTTCTTGTTTTTTAGTTAAATCTACTTTAATTATTTCTTCTGTTTTTACATTAGGATCTTTAGTTAAATCCACCTTAACAGGTTCATTATTAGATTTAAATTGTTTCATTTTAGGTTTAGATTTGATTTTCATATCTCCACCTTCTGATTTGACTTCTTCAGTCACCTCAGGCTTAGTTTTTGTTTCTGTTTTTGACATAATATAATATTATAAAATTAATTAAACACCCGCAGCACCACTAAATTGTGCTGGAGTTTCTTTTTCAAAATCTGTAGGTAATCCACTAGAATTTCTTTGCTCAATCATTTTACTTTGTTGAGTACCTTCCATTTTTGTTCTTTTATCTTTCCGATCTTCGAGAAGATTTTCTTTTGATTTCATAGCTTCAACTTCTATCTGTTTCAATTCCATATCAAACTTGTGTTTGAATTGTAATTCTTGTTGTTTAAGTTGAGCTTGAGTCTGTAATCTTTGTATTTCAAATTGACTTTTAGCTTGTTCAAATTGAATATTAGACGATGTTAAAGCTTCTTGCTTTTGTACTTCTGCCATTGCCGCTGCTTCAGATGCTTGGGCCTGCGCTTGTCCTTCAGCCTCAGCTTGAGCTTGCTGGGCCTCTTGCATAGCTTCAGCTTTCTTCTTACGTTTCTGTTTTAAAACGTCGTTTGCTAATTTTAAGTTCTTTATTTGTCTAATATCAATAGCATCTTCTAAATCAATTCCACCTTGCTGTAGAGACATTTGGATATTTTGTTCTAACATTTGTCTCTCCTCTTCTTCCGGTTCTAATACTAAATAAATACCAAAATCATGAAGATTTAAATTTTGTATTTCTGCTAAAGTCCCTGTATTATAAGTAGAAACAGAACTCTTAAGAGAATTTAAAGTTAAAGGATATTTTAAAGAATCTCCAATTTTTAATGCAATGTTTTCACAGGTTCTTAGTATTAACCATAACCCTGCATCTAATATATGTTTAGTTGCAACATTAGATTGATTAGCCGCCATTTTTTGTAAACCTACTAATGTATTTTTATCTGGTACTGTACCATCTCTAGCTTCATTTAATCCGGTCACGTCTCTTATTAACTGTAAATAATATTGATATGTGCTAATTAAACTTGATATTTTTCCTTGACCCGTAGAGGTTGCTAATTCTTGAATAGGTATTTTACCAGGATTCATATCTCCTTCTTGAGTCATTGATCTACCTACTATAGAACCAGTTTGGAAATACATATTTAATGCTTCAGCTGGATTATAATTAGTACCATTACCTAAATCTACTTCTGCTAAACCATCCATATCTAAGAACACTCCATCTGGAACCATTCTAGCTATTACTTGTTGAAGTTTTAAATGAGTTAACTGAATCATATCAGCAAATCCAGTTATTTTACTTACAATAGAATTAATCCTACCTTTATACATTCTTGGAGCTACAATAGCATAACTCATTTCAACCTTAGTAGTATCTGCAAAAGGTCTTGTCATATTTTCTGATAACTTCCACTCTACTAATTCATTGTTACCAATAACTTTACAACCCTGATAAAGAACTTCTATTTTTCTTTCAACTCTTGAAAATTTATCACTCTTAGGAGGATCAAAAGTATCGTCTTTTACTAATGCTTTTTCTAAACCAGCCTCTGTCTCTTTTATTTTAAATACCTGGGTATTATAAGTTTTATATTCAAAGAATAAAACTTGAACCGTATTTTGGTCATAAGTCTGCCAACCGTATAATTGTTGATTACTATAGCTCTTAGTTTGTTGTATTTTTTCTAATTGCTTTTCAGTTAAGTGAGGAAATTGTTTAGCTAACTCAGGAATAGTTAATTGTTTTATTTCTCCTACATAATAAATATCCTCAAAATTAGGATCTTCAGTATAAGAATAAATCATATTTGCTGGATCTACATAATCTATAGTAACTCCATTCGCTGGATTCCATTGAGTTTTTACTGCACTAATCCCTAATGTGACTAGATCATAATAAAATCTTTTCTTAACATTTTCAAATTTATTTTTAGCTAAAGTATTATCAATTACCTCTTCTTCAGCAATTTCTACAGCTTGCTTATAACTAAGTTGCATATGAAGATCTAACTCTTCTTTATTTTCAGGTAGATTAGCTGGATCAGGACTTTGGTATTGATCAATACCTAAAGTTCCTTTTAATTCTTGCAAATAAGGTTTAGCTAACATATCTTCATAAATAGCATTAGCATAATCCGTTCTTTTCTTTAATGATATAGGGTCTTGTGCATAAGCATTTATTTCAAATACTTTATTAGCCATTCCATTTACTACTATATCTACAAATTTAGAAACTACTGGAACAGGTTTCCAATCTAAATTCATATAAGACATATCACCATTAATAGCAAGTTCATCTTTATATTTTTGGACCGGTTGTTCCCCACGCGCATATAATCTTAAGGTATGGAATCTATTATAAGAAGTAGCAAATCTAGTACCATTACCCCCTTGTCTCCACCATTCACTTTCTATAGCTTGTGCGACTTGTCTCCCATAATCTATAGAGGATTTTTCAACGTCTGGCACAGTTTGGCTAGGAAAGGCGCTATTTGGATTTGCGTATGTATTCATTTATTTAATTATTTTTGAAACTAATCCTTTATTATCATATCTTTTAATACCAAGATCAATTGGTTCTCGTTTTCTTCTGCTTACTGGAGCATATCTATTTTTATTACATGCCATTATAGCCAGTCCAGAACTAATAGAAGCATCGTGTGTTGTTCTATTATTTATATCAAAAGATGCCCAGTCTTCTAATGTTCTTTGAAAATACAGATCTCCATAACCATCTCCATTAAAACCAATTGCATTTTCTATATAAGATTCAATTGCTGCAGCATGAGCTTGCTTAATATCTTCACTTGAATTAGGTATACCGCCTATTTCTTTTTCTGTTACTGAAAGTTTATTCCAAACTTTATCAGGTCGGTTCATTGAAAAACCCCTATAACCTCTTCTTCTAAAATGATATAAAAGTCTAGGTTTATTATTTTCAACTAAAATTGGCATCCCATAAAATATACAAGCCATTAATACATCTTCAAAAAACACTTCTGCAGTTTGGGGTCTTGCTATATATTCTAAGAAAAAATGATCTGCTGGAGCATCTTCCATACTAAATTTAGTTAATCCATGTAAAGATCCATTAGATCCTCTTTTATCAACTGTTCCCGATATATCATAAGGATCACATCCAAATGCCCCTATATGTTCATTACCAGGATATTTAATACCATTTTTTTCAAAAAACCTATTTTGTAAGTTACTATCTGGTATCCAAGTTATAAAAAATCTACCTTTATTATTAGGAGCAAATACAACTCTTGTATCTTTTATTCCATTTTCCCATATAAAATTACCTTGACTTACTGCTGCTCTATTATTAGAATCTTCATTAAAATCTATTTGTTGGTATATCTTAGTTAGATTAAATAAAGATGCTTTGGATTCATCTCTAAAGGCATGCTTAGTGGTACGCGGAAATTGTCTATAAAATTCATTTAAAGCATCTTGATCACTCTTTAATCCTTCAACTTCATTCTTCCAATATTTAATGACCCCAAGGTCAATAAATTCTCCATGTGGTCCTTCCACTTCAGTTGTGGGAGTGTCGAAGACAGGCATCCCATAAGAATCAATATATCCTTCGTAGTTCCATTCCATAGGTATGAACAAAGAATATAATCCCGAGCTAGTCTGTCCATTGCGGTTTCTTTTTTTAACATCTGAGTTATCATATAATTTTTTAAAGTTTCTACCTCCTTTATCTAATGCATTTGAAGTACTCCCCATCATACATTTACCAATAATTCTACTACCTAATCTTAATGTGGTTTTTGTAACCCTCCAGTTATTTAATATATTATTAGGTCTTTCCCATTTCCCTGATTCATCATGTACTAATAGTTTTAATTTTTCACCATCGTAACTATTATCACCTGTATTTTTCCAGTCAACAGTTGTATCTAATCCTTCTAAATCTCCTGCTTTACTTCCTGCCTCAATGCTTCTTCTAGTGAATTTAGAGGCTGGTACTCTATATGCTAACTCTGTTTTAGGTCGATCCATACCATCCTGAATCGGTTTAAAAAAGAATGGATAGTTAACCGAAATTGGTACAACTTTGTCAGTAAACATCTTTTTAGCATCTTGTCCAGTTTTAGATAATATTCCATATCTGGAATCACTAGATATTGTTGCTAAATTTATTACCTCTCCTGAGGCCATAAAAGAGAATCCTGATCTACGATTTTTAAGATAACAGATTCCGTAACATCTGGTATCTGCTTTGCAAGCTTCCCAGAATATAAAGAATAATCTATTGGCTTCTCTAAAATCTGCTTCCCCAACATCAATCTTGCTCCACTGCAAGTACATATAATGAGTGCCAGTAAGATAAGTAGGTTTACCTTTATTAATATACCAAAAACCTTCTTCACGTCTTTTAAATTCTTCATCTATATATCCAAACCATTTCTCTTTAAAATCTTCTGGATATTCTTTCCAGTCAAATATTGTCTTAATTCTAGAAAGAGATTTTGGGTATTGAGCTCTAGTCCATCTATCATTTTCAAAAACTACTGGGGTTTCTTTTTTTGGTAAAGCTATTCTAAGATTTTGTATTTCATAAATCTCACCTATTTTACCAGTCCTACTGATAACTATAATATCATGTTCCTTGTTATATCCATATTCCCATTTACTATAACGGTTCATCCTATTTATAATCTTAGGTTTTATATGGTCATCAATTATTTTGCATAAAACTTGTTCGTACATTATTTAGATCTCCTTTCTGCAAACCCTTTAAAAGCTACTTCTTTCTTCTCTTCTTCTTTGGGTTTATCTTCTAATAAATTCTTTTCTTCTTCAATTCTATTTAGAATTTCAAAAGCATCGAATATAGCTAATTTCTTAGTAGCTGCAGCATTTTTAAGTCTATCTGCGGAAATATCCATATTAGAATCTACAATAGGTTCTCTAGCTACTTTGATTAATTCTTCAACAGCTATTCGCCCAGCTTGGATTATACTCTTCTTCGTTTCCTTTGTATTCATACTTTATAACAATATCATTTGATTTCATACAATAAATTCGCTTATTATCTATAATAAACTCCCATTCTCGACCTGGTTTATAACCAACTAGATCCCCTGGATGAATATCAAGTGCCTCTAGCTCATTATTACCTATTTTTAATATACCTACACATTTCTTTTCAACATCTAATGTTAAAGAATCAATATCCTTAATAGGCATTATAAAGCACCTATTCATAAAAGGTACCCATTTATCTTCTTTCTTATGCAAATAGATTTGATTAGGTTTACAAAAATATAAATCTTCTTTAAAATATTGACCACTATTTCTTTCATCTCCTCTTACATCATACCATCTTCTAAATATATTATGATGAATAATAATTTCATCACCTATTTTAATATTAGTACAATAAGCTAGTGGAGTAGAAACAACTATTGCATTTCTACTTACCATTTTATGATCTTCAATATTAACATTTACAACAAGAGTTTCATCTCCTATTTTCATTTTATTATTATACCTCCCTTCTTTAGGAGTTACAATAAAATTATATATACTATTCATTAATATTCTAAATCATATTCAACAGAAATTGCCATATTGGTATTAAATTTTTTCCATGGCATTATCTCGTCTTGTTTCTTTATATAAATATTATAAGAATTATCTACCTTACTAAAACTAATACTATGAATTGTATGACCTCCATAAACTTGTTGGCCCACTGAATAATGCATAGCTTCATTTTTATAGTCCGCGCCTATACTTATCTTTCTTATAATAGAGTTCATGGCCTACTTTGTAGTTTCTACTTTCTCTATTGGAGTATATTTACCGTCAACTAAATCAATATTAACTTGACCGTATTTTTTTTCTAATTCTTTTTTAGTACTTTCCAAGCTTGTATGAAATTCTTCATAAGCTTTGAATACATCAAGTTTTCTAGCTTCTAACGCCCCAAGGTCTAATAATATTTTTTGAATATTACCTTGTTGTGTTTTTACTTTTTCTAATTCTTCTGATGTAATTTTTTCTACTTTTGTTTCTTTTTTCTTCATTTGATTTAATTTTAATTGTTAATTATTATTTTTGTTTATAAATACTAGTTGCTTTTTCAGTTGTACGTCCGCCGAAATAGGCTAAAACGACAGCCATCATGACCTTCTCAAAAGTGTCATTCCATAATGAATTAATTTGGAATGGTATACTTTCTACGCTATCTAAAATACCAGCTAATGAAAATATACATATACACCATACTAAAACCAATGGTCGTACATTTTTCGAAAGCCAAGAATCAGATATGGAATCTGCCTGCCACCTTGAGGTAATA
>Ga0209757_10000261_pt1 | contig 12985 bp, 19 predicted proteins | sample ETNvirome_6_1000_FD_185472 | JGI IMG/M metagenome (GOLD analysis project Ga0209757, IMG submission 185472) | Marine viral communities from the Pacific Ocean - ETNP_6_1000 (SPAdes) (version 2) | ecosystem: Environmental > Aquatic > Marine > Oceanic | place: Pacific Ocean | collected 2013-06-19 | reverse complement strand
AGCGGACGACACCCCCGAGATCACCGTCTGTTCTACGGTTCCGCGGTCGCAGTCGCAAGGCAGAAAGCCCTCGTCGTCGCAGCGCGGGCAGTACCGGTGGAAGAACGGCGCCGGCTTGCGGCCCTTGCATCTGGTGCATGGGACCTCGCCCCAGCCCTCGCATTTCTGGCATTGCTCGCGGCTCATCCGACGACGAGCTCATCGAACTCGCGGCGCCAGTCCCGGCTCTTGCGCCGGCGGCTCTTCTGGTCCGGCCGTGGCCTCGAGGCTCCCCGGGTCGCGTAGCACCAGAAGGCCATGGCCAGCGCGTCGGCCCGGTCGGGACTGCCGAGATCCGGGATCCTCTTCGCCAGGTCCTCTTTCCGCTCGAGCTTCAGGAGGCCGGAAGGCGCGAAGCTGTACGTCAGGCTCGTCAATTGCTTCTGAGTGCGGTGCGTCGGGTCCGGTCGAAGCGAGACGTGCCCGTCGCGTAGAGCGTCGCTGAGGATGAACCACGCCATCGCCCGGTGATTACAATACTGCTCCCATCGTGCGTCGTATTTCTTGCCGGGCTGAAAGTCTGGCTTGAGCCCGCCCTGGAATGGGACGACGTTCCAGGCGTTCTCGACGACGGTCGGGTGCTTCCGTAGCGCGTCCCATACCGGTTGACCCATGCCGTCAGCGTCGACGCATATCTCGAGGCCGGCGGCAGGGTGCCCGAGCGCCTCGTTGATAATCCGCGCCTGGAGCTCGACAGGCTGAAGCGTCGAGGATGCGATCGTCTTGACGTGCGAGGCTCCACGGAAGACCGCGATCACCGACTCGTCGGTGCCGAAGCCGGCCACGTCGACGCCGAGTGTCACCGGGCCTTTCGTCCCTGGCTCGCGCTCCTCGGCAGCGCGGACCCACGAGGGACGGATCACCGTGGAGGACCCGGCGTCGGGGAAGTGGCCGCGCACGAATGCCAGGAATCGCGGGTCATCCTCCGATCCGTATTCGGCGAGCTTGTCGTCAACCCATGCCTGAGTTGCCGCGCCGGGGACGAGTTCCTCGCCGGTGGTCACGTTCGGGTGATCGAGAGAATCGAGGTGTACGGCCTTCCATCGCGAGTTCTCGAGGCATGCATCGTGGAACGGACCGGTCGGATCGCCCGGGTTGCCGATCGCGAGAATGGTGTTGAGCTCGCCCGTTGCGAGTCGGGTGCAGGCGTCCCAGACATTCGCCGAGACGCCGGCAGCCTCGTCGATAATGATCAGGAGATGCCGAGCGTGGAATCCGCTCATGGCGTGCGGGTCGTAGTCTTTAGAGGCGAAGCCGATCGCGAACTCGTTTCCCGGGAACTTCCACATCGGCTCTACCGGCAGCATGTCGCCACCGAGCCGGACGCGAGCGCCGCGGTACCTCTGACGCAACTCGCCCCAGAGGACCTTCTCGACCTGGCGCGTCGTCGGTGCCGTGGTGATCACCTTCGAGCCGGGGAAGGCCGTTTTGTACCAGAGAGCGATGTCAGCGGCGACGAAGGACTTGCCCGTGGAGTGACCGGAATGCACAGCGACGCGCCGGTGACTCTTCACGGCGTCCAGGACGCGGAGTTGCTGGAGAGTATAGGTCCCGCAGACCATATACTCGTCGATCAGCTTGCGACGCTTCTCAGCTCTTCGGCGTGCGGCCGTTGCCGTTGGTCCCGTTGCCGTTGCCGTTGGCAGAGGCGCCGTTAGCTCCGGCAGACCGCCGAGAAGACGGACGCCGAACTCGGCCGGATCCGCCATTGTCGAGATTAGTCGCTGGCGTGTTTGCTCGGATAGATTGCTCACGTTTCAGTTCGATGGCGGCAGAGACGTCCGGCTCCATAGCCTTGTCGACGGTGATCGATCCGGAGTGCTCGACCTTGTCTGGTGCGTTGAGGCCCCAGATCTTCGCGAGCTTGCCGCATGCGTCGTTGCGTGCCTGGTAGTCCGGGTGCTCTACGAGGTCCGGACCCACGAGCCTCGTCGCCTCGTCTGCGTGCTTCATGAGCCGATCGGACACTGCCTCGAGTAGATACTTCTTTTCCCCCTCGGGTGCCGCGTTGCGCCGGACTTGCGCGACATAATAATCCGCTGACCTCGGAACGAGTCCATACTTCTCGGAGAAAGCCTGGCGAAGCTGGATCGGACGCAGCCCGCCGGAGAGCCACTTGTCGACCTGGTCGATCTTCTCCTTGACCTCCTCGGGTGTCGAGTGCGTCATCTTCGACTTGCGGATCTTAGGCATTCCCGTACTTCCAGCCCGAGACTTCTACGAATTCTCCGTCGCGATCGCGGACAAACTGTTGTCCGCACAGCCGGCAGTGCTCGAGCGTTTGGCCGGTCGGCTGGCAGCGTCCGACGGTGTCGCACGGGTGACGTCCGCCTCCCTCGACGCATGGATAATTTGGCTGTTCCGGCTCGACGAGGATCATGATTCTACGGTACCCGATCACCGGCGGATTGCCACCAGATCAGGAAGGCCCGAGCGCCTCCTCGGTATGTACGGCCGTCCGCCTGCCAGACTCGGTACCTTGTCCGTAGTCCGGTCGACAGGTAGGACGTCGTCCTCGGCTTTCCTTCGGCCTCGAAGGCTACGGAATATCCGTGAAGCGCTCGGAAGTCGACGCAGCTCTTGCGCAAGATCCTGCGATTGCGTCCGAGGTTCGCGAGGTGGACTCTTCGCCGCTGCGGCCTTTTCTGTCCCCAGTCCGGAGTCGTATTTTTATTCGGCGCCGGCATTTAATGCCGTTTCGGCGGCAGCCACTCCGGCCGGTGATCCCGCATTAGCTGCTGGGTGCTCATGTAGCGTTTGCCGTCGGCCTCGGGTGTTGGCCGGTAGGTATTCGCCACTGGCGGGACCAGCGACGTCAGGATCTGCGCCGCGTTCGGTCGCCATGATCTCGACGCGACCGGTCTCGGATCAGATCCCTCGTACCACTCGAGGAGGACCTCACAGACGCGGTCGCACCCGAATCGTCCGAGGCTCTCGACGAATGCGTGACGCTCGGACCGTCCGAGTTCCGGCGACTGCCAGAGGTCGGTATAGAGTCTCACCACTCGGTCGGCTTCGTCAGTCGTCCAGGCCATGGCCGTTCCTCGCCTCCGTTCTGGATTTGCGTCGTTTCTCGAAAATAGGATCTTCGTTTCCCTTCTCTTCCCATCCCATCCCTTCTCTTCCCTTCTCTTCCCTTCCCTTCCGAGCACCTTTGAGGCGTTGATGTGCATGGAAGTTCTTGAATCTGTAATAACTTACGCCATCCTTCTGGCACGCTACCAGCATCGCACTGTCAACGTACTGACGTAGTACCGACGTGATACTGACTAGTTTCGGACCGCGTACCGACCCGCTACGGACAAGGTACCGATCACGTAACCACCTTGGATCTGCTCGTACCATGCCGTTATCGTCGGTGGAGCAGAGCATGGCGCAAATGAGAACTTGCGCCCAATACGGCTTATCGTAGAACTCCCCGGAGATCCAAAAGTCCTTCGAGATCATGCGTCCGTAGGCCATGGTCAGCGGTCCTTTCTCTCCCGGTGGGGTGCCTGCTGGCAGTCCGGACACATGCCCAAAATCAACTCCCATTTCATTTGGTTGCAGTGCCGGCAATGGAACAACTCTGCCTGCCGTGGCGCGTCTGGCTCGGGATCACAAGACACGGTCGCCAAGGTCCCCTTGGAGACCTGGACTATCGCATCCATAACGACGCTAGCCGGCACGAACACACACTCTGAGCCCCACGTACCACTGTCCTGCTTGTCGTTGAAGAAGCGGTTAAACCACCTGCGAAGGTTGCGCCGAAACGCCATGCGTAAGTGTTGAAACCCGACGAGAAAACACTCTTCCGTATCTTGCGGGTCGAACGTAAATAGGATCATGTCGACGTTGCTCGACTCGCTGAGTGTCCATCCCGTCTTGCCCTTCGTGCCGTTCACCGGTAGTACGCTCCAGCGCTCCAACGCAAGCTCTGGCTCGCTGTGCGACCAGTGCGCAGAACATCCGGCGGCCCTCGCCTTGGCGTCGATGTTCACCTTCGCGCCCCGCCTGAGCATGGCGATGTAGTCGATTCCGAGTCGGTCTGTAGCTTCATCGGTTTTCACGCACGACTCGCAGCCGTCGAGCATCGCCTTGATCGTTTCTACGTCCGTCGACTCGCGAATCCCCCGGCTGAATTGCAGCCGGTCGCTGAACTCGTGATAGGCCATCAGTTGTCGGCATCCACGCCGTTCAGGTACTTCCAGCCTGGTCGCTCCTCGTCCTTCTCTGGCCGTGCGAACCACTCGAGATACGGCCCGTGGCTGCACGACTCGACCAGGTCGAGAAACTCCAGCGGCTTCGAGCTGTGCCCCCGTGGTCCGCGCTTAGCTTCGAACCACGTCGGCACGTCGTTTCGCTTTAGCAATTGGCTTCCCTTGACGCCGAAGAGGACGTGCTCGGTGTTGTTGCGGAAGTAGTTTCCGACGCCTATCGACGGCTTGCACCACGTCAGGATAGTGATAAAGCGGAAGGCCCAGCGCTCGAGCAGGTCGAAGCCCTTGTACATGGATCGATTGGTGATCCACAGATACAGATGACAGTCCTCGTCGGCGTAGTCGCTAATGGGAATGCCGAGAATGTCCGCGAACGGCATCTGGTGGTAGTCCGGACGGGTGCGTCCGTAGACGTCGACGTCCCCTTCGTCGCGGAAGTCCCAGGGCGGGTCGATTACGATGGTCGAGAACTTGGCGTTACCCAGAAGCTGTTCAGTCGGCGGGAGATCGGCGACGGCTTCAGCGGCTTCGGCGCGACGCTCGGCTTTGCGCTCTTCCTTCTTCTGGCGCTTGACATCGGTCAAGGTTTGTTCGCCAGCCCGAACTCGCTCGAATGCATCCGGGTCGTCCTCCTTAAGCTTCTTCGCCTCTTGGATGTAGCGGGGGCTGACACCAACTAACTGCCCAGCCGTGTCGCGGTTTTTGGTGGCATTTGTGCCACCTTTTTCCTCCCCCCTTTTTGGTCGTCCGGGCGGGTTCTCCTTCGCCAACTCCGCCTCGATGTCAGTGCCGACAGTCGCCCTTTGCGACTGAGTCAGATGTCGCCGATGCAAATTCAGCGACACCACGAACGAGACCAGCGAACCGTTCCCGTCCCATTCGTAGCACTCCGGCTCGATATCGAGCTCTCGACAGGCCACGTATCGATTGCGTCCGTCGATGATGGACCCGTCGTCCGGGTGGACGCAGATCAGCTCGCGCTGACCGTTCTCTTTAATGTCCGCCTTGAGCGAGTCGAAATCGTCCGGCGACATCATCGGGAACAGCTTAGCGATCTCATGGAACTCTCGTTCCGTTACCACCTTCTCCACCTATCACCGTCCTTTCATCAATCCGTCCGCGCTCATCCGGCCGGCTTGCGCCGGGTATATAGTCTGCTCGGGTCCGTGCCTGCCGTGCCTTCGCGTGCCGCGCCCTGCCAAGTCTATCCGTTCCAGCCTTGCCTTCGCTCGCCCGGCCAAGCCTTGCCGCGCCGTGCCTATCCGTGCCTGCCTTGCCTTCGCGTGCCGCGCCTTCGCATGCCGCGCCCCGCCCCGCCGTGCCTGCCGTGCCGTGCCTCATGCCGTCAGGCTGCATCTTCCTCGTCCATCGCGTCGAAGATCCGGGCCAGCTCGTCGAGGTGCTGGTATTTCGATCGCCAGATTCCGGCCTCCTTCAGCGCCTGCGCGACGAGCTCCCCGCGCTTCACCGGGTCGGTGAGGACATCGCGGATCTCGCGGTAGCCTCCACCGGTGCCGCGCTCGTATCGGTCGCTCTCCAGCGAGACATAGGTCCGCGTCGGAGCCAGGCTGACGTGCTCGACGCGAACGTAGACATGGATCAGTTGGCGGGCCTGGTTGAGCCGGTGATGATACGCGGCCGAGTCGTCGTCCCAGTCGAACCACTCCCGGATCGCGCTGTCCTCGTGATCCTGCGCGTAGTCCACGACGTCGTGAGCCCGCAGAATCCCGTCATTGTCGAGGCGGATAGCCTCGAGCTCCGCCTGCCGTGCCTCACGCAGCTTGCTGGGCATCGGCGCTCTCCTCGCTCTGACGGATGTCAAAAAGTCCCCAGCCCATGCCGGACGACTTCTTCGAGTCCGGTCGACCCTCGCCGATACCGACTTGCATTCCGACGCGGGCCATCAGGTTCGCGATGTCCTCGAGCGTGAACTGGTCGGCGTCGAAGCGGACACAGACATCAGCCTCCCAGCCCTCGCGCCACATCGGACGCGCTCGCAGGTCGGCGACCCCGGTCGCATTGCGGACGGCTCCCTCGTGGTAGATTCGCTCGCCCTTCGTGATCTTGATGAGCGGCGTCCCGTCGTCCTTGTCGAATCCGTCCTGGACGATGAAAATCGAGAGCTTCGCCTTCGTCATGTGGAAGCCGCAGATTTTGCAGGCGGAGACCGCTGCGTTACGGAAGGCCGGAGCGGGAATCCCATACCATCCCTCGTCGGAGATGTGCGTTGCCTGCTCGAAGCACTGCTGGAAGTTCTTCGGCTCGCGCTTGCGTCCCTTCTTCGCCGTCGACCCGGCCTCCTGCGAAGCTCGCATCATCTCGCGGGCCTTCGACGAGAACTTGTTTTGGACATACGGCGCAGACCCTCGGATCTTGAAGACGGCCACCTTGAGATTAGGCGGCGGTATCGTGATCTGTTCCCCGGAAAATCCGGCGTCGTCCTGCTTGATCTTGGCCATGTTTGGCGCTCCTTGAAAACGACTCACGGGTGATCGATCGAGCCGCCACCGTGACGGCTTCTCCCCTTTATTTCTGCGACCGCCACCACTTCGACATGCTCTCGACTTGCTTGTCGTACGACGACGTCTGACACGGCTCCCAGTCCAGGCGTTCAACCCAGCAGAACCCAAAGTCCAGCCGTGCGACGGCGTCGATCCCGGCAGATCGCAGTCGACCGGCATCGGCCTGGCACCATTGCCAGCAGGTGCGGACGTCCGGATACCTCGACTCCCCACAAGGAGCGCTCATGGCCATGCGCTTGCTGATCCGATACCGATGTTTCATGGATCTCATGCCTTGCCGTAGCACTGTTCGGCCGGATATTTCTCGGCGTTCTTCTTCATTTTTGACCGGACCGATGATGCGATATCGATATCCATTGCATTGGCGAACGCGAGCACATAACAGACGACATCCGCGAGCTCGTCCTCGACGTCGGATCTGCGATCGTCAGCCTCTTGATGCGACGCATTCGATCGGGTCCATTGGAAATGCTCCATGAGCTCCGCGGCCTCGATGGCTATCGACATCGCGAGGTTCTTCGGATCATGAAAGTAACTCCATCCTCGGGCATAGACGAAATCCCGAACGGCATCACGGAGCTCTTGAACGGTAGTGTCGGCGTCTTTCCTGCTCATGATCACAGATCAAACGTTAATTGACGGTCGCGATCGTGGATCGCCGATTCGATATTCCGATGAGCCATCCGGAAGTAGCTCGGTTTCAGTTCGACCCCGACAAACTTTCTAGACTCCTTGCAGGCTACATATCCCTCGCTGCCGATCCCCGCGAACGGCGAGAGGATCGTCTCGCCCTTGTTGCTATAGAGCCTCACACATCGCCGGATCGTCTCAAGCTGTAGAGGGCAAATATGGCGCTCGTCGTTGGGATCTCGAGCCGCCCTGAACTGGATCGTCTCGGATTCCCTGATCCCGTACCAGATCGGATGGGCAAAGGTGATCCACTCCTCGTTCGTCACGTCCGTCTTGATCGGGACGGCGTTCTCTCCCGGCTTGCGAAAGACGAGGATATAGTCTGCAAACGCCGGGCGAAGCCACGACGAGTCTTTGTTTTTCGTGACGAAGAGCAGTCCTTTAGCTTTCGTCCGGATCGCTTGGGCCTGCGGATCCTTGTCGATCGCCACCTCTCCGTGATATATCCAGTCGTCCGCGACGAATGCGCGGATCAGGTCGCCTCGGAAGTCCTTGAGCCCTGTGAACCCGTCGTGCTGTTTCGTCGTCGGGAGTTGCTGGCAATGGCAGCACACGAGCCGGCCAGCCTTGACGACTCGCATCAATTCGCGGATCACGAACTGGAAATGATCCATGAACACGTCGTGCGACGAGCAATTCCCGAGGTCGCGATCAATCGGCGAATACGTGTATAGCGATCCGAATGGAGGCGAGAAGATGCTTAGGTCAATCGATTCGTCTTCGATCTCCGATAGCCGCTCGCAGGAATCGCCAAGAATGAGCCTGTAATCCTTCGTTTCGATCTCGGAGGTCTCGTATTCCTGCGACGACTCGCGTCCGTCGACCTCGTCCTTCTGATATTCGCTCGCGCTCTTGATCAATTCATCGCTCATGTTTCTGGCCTCATGCTCCTTCTTCATGACGTTCTCATATACCTCGCGCTCTGCGTCGGAGATCACGATATAGACGTCGACGTCGCTCTTCTGGCCGAATCGCCAGCAGCGCCGAATCGCTTGGTAATAGCCTTCCCACGAATCCGACAGCCCGCAGAAAGCCATCTTGTGGCATCGCTGGAAGTTCATGCCGAAGCCGGCGATCTTCGTCTTCGTCACGAGGACTCGAGTCTCGCCGGCGGCGAACTTCGCCAGCTCGTCGGCCTTCTTCTCCTCGCTGTCGGCCCCTTTGACCTCTACTGCGTCAGGGATTGCCGCTGCGAGCGCGGTAGATTCGTCGTTGAGTCCGCACCATACGAGCCACTGGTCCCGATCTGCGTTAACCAACTCGGCGGTTCTCGCAACTCGTAATCCGGCAGTCGACTTGCGGACTCGTATGCGATCCTGGATCCCGTCGAGTCCGGTGAATATCAGATGCCCCGGTTTACGATACCCGGAGACAACGAAATCAGGCGAGACACTCAGATCCGGTAGATCGTAGCCGGTATCGTCGAATCCGAGATCCGACGGCCGGCGGATTGCCACTGCCCACGAGACGAGCCACCGAAAAAAAGGATCTCGAGCGTGTCCCTTGAGCCTCCATCCCGCCTTGCGGCTCGACGATGAATCGTGCAGGAAGAACGCCGAAAGCATCGCCTGCCGAGTCATGACGCCGAGGAACTCGGCATGATTGGCGATCTCGGTGATGTCGTTTGGCGCTGGTGTCGCGGTACAGCAGAGCCGGAACGGAGTATGTTGCCATTGCGCGATCAGTCGAGCCTTAGTCTTGCCGTCTATCGCCTTGAGGATCGACGACTCGTCCAGGACAATTGCCCCGAAGTCCTCGGCGGCGAACTTCCCCGCCTGCTCGTAGTTCGTGACCGTGATCCCGTCCCCTGTGCTGCCGTCACGACTGAGCCGGATAGGGTAATCCGGCGCGAGTTTCCTCGATTCCGATTCCGTCTGCCTGGCGACTGATAGCGGCGCGAGAATGAGTACACGCCCACCTATCATCCGCGCCCATTCCAGCTGCATAAACGTCTTCCCAAGCCCGGTGTCAGCGAACAGCGCTGCCCGACCACGGCGGACGGCCCACCGCACAAGAGCCCTCTGGAACGGGAAAAGAATATCGTTGATCTCGGACTCGTCGATATCGATCCCTGTCGCCGCACATCGGAGAGCCTTCGTTGCCAGAAAGTCGTGATACGGATCCGCATCGGTGGCGGTGATCTTCATTCTTGGAACCTCCATACACCTATGATTCTCCCGTTGTTGCTGACGCGCTTCGACGGCTGGAAGCCGACGCGGCTCCACCTCCGGCCACGGAATATCGCCCCGGCCGCCGGACCGAGCTCCTCCGGGGAGATCCCGCGACGGTCGAGCGCGGCCTGGACGTCGTCTGCGGTGACCGTGTCGAACTGCCGACCGAGGTGCAGCGCGATCGACTGCGCCTCGGCGAGGACACCGGCTCGCCTCTCAGCGGTGATGCCGAGTCCGTCCTCGCGTCGACGGATCCCGGCGTCGAGGTCGAAGAGGTCCGGCTGGCGAATCACGTCTGCGCATCCTGAATCAAAGGTCCCGGACGCCGGCAGCGGGGACGCCCCACCGTAGCAATCACCCGAGCCGGGTCCGGGACGTGAAGAGAAGACGACAGAAAGAGCGCCTCACGAAGATGACAGTCAGCCTCAGCGTCCGAGATCCGAGGGTCGGACGCGATCTGCGCGAGCGCAGCTGAAAAGGTCCCGTACGGACCGAGGGATTTATGGCTGGTTCTCTTCACTTCACCATCTGTCCTACTGTCGGACGAAAGGCTTACACGTTCTGACCGCCGCCGTCAAGCCTCTCGTGGATCATATTCGCGAGTGCAGTCCGGATCGCGTCCGACGGTCTGCATTGTAGATCGGAGCATAGGCGCCGCAGCGCCCGATGCTGCGATAGCGGCAGTTTAACGGCCACCTGGATCAGCGCCTCACGAGCCGGAGGCCGGCCTCCGGTCGACTTATCGGTTTCTAATATCATCAATTCCATAGCAGAAATGATAGCATGTTCTTGCGGTTGACCGAAGACTCTGGAACCGTTATTCTGGACCTCGTGGCGCTGGACTGTCCAGCGTCAAATACCTACCACCTCAAGAGACGGAGGACACATGACCAGGGACTCGAACCCCGACAGGCAGATCCAGAGTCTACCACCAGGACAGGTAGACGCGCCGATCCTCGTACGCGAGGAGGCGACCGCATGAAGCCTCCTATTGTGAAGACGAAGCATTGCACGATCTACGAGGATGACATCACTCCGCTGACGACCGATCAGATCCTCGACGGCGTCCTCGGAATCATCGTCTGTGCCGTCGTCGCCGGAGTGATCCTCGGCGCGACGTGGATCGCGATCGATCGGATCCTCTGACATCCACCAGCCACCAAAGAGACGAAGAACCAAACGATGACAACACGCGAATCTCGATCTCAAGATCCGCATCACGAGTGCGGACCGTCGTCACTCGGCCGGCGATTCCGCTGTCCTGGATCGCTGCGTGAGGAGCGCTGGCTACCCGATACGACGGGTGCCGCGGCGGTCGAAGGGACGAGGCTGCACGAATACACAGCCGAGGTTCTCGGCGGCAACCTGCGCCTCGACAGCGTCCCCGAGGATGACCAACACCTCGTACGGCTCGCGGTCTGTTTCGCGCAAGACCAGCTACACTGCGACTCGGGCGAATACCCGACGCTGGAAGATCGCCTATCGCTCGCCGGAAGCGTCGGCGACGTGATCACTTACGGCACTGCCGACGCGATCCACGAGAAGAGGGGTACAGTCTACATCGTCGATCATAAATTCGGGCGCAAGCCGCTCGACGAGGCGTCTGCTACTCTCCAGATCTCGGCCTATCTCGCCGCAGCCCTCCAGCGCTCGCCGGATATCGGTGCGGGTATCGGCTGGCTCTACCAGCCTCGGACCGGCGCGACCTATCGAGCAGCTATTGATCGCGCCGAGCTCCCCGCTGTGATCGAGCGTATCCAGGCTGTCATCTCCCGTGCCGAGGATCCCGACGCTCCACTCGTCACCGGCGAACACTGCCAATACTGCCGAGCGCTCGGGCTCTGCGCCGAGACTCAGCGGGCCACGCAAGAGATCTCGGAGCTGGTCCCGGCAGCGATCGACGAGACGACTCAACGCCGGCAGAAATCCGCGATCGTCGAAGAGATCAAGAGCTGGCCTGCTGCGAAGATCGCCGGCCTCATGCACACAGTTGAGATCGCTCGTATGGCCGTCGATGCTGTGCGATCTCGGCTGCGTGAGTGCCTCGATCAGGACCCTGAGAGCGTTCCCGGCTATCGCCTGCGCGAATCGAACGGGCCGCGGTCAGCAAGCCCAGTCGACGTCTGGCAGCACCTGGAGGATCTCGGTCTCTCAACCCCCGAGTTTTTGGAGTGCTGCTCTCTCAGCGTAGCTAAGGTCGAGAAGAAAACCGGAGCCGATGTCCTCGCTGCCACTCTCAGCGAAGGCACGATCCGCCAGCCGAAGATCCGCAAACTCGAGAGGACACGCTCATGAGCGCAACCGAAAAATTACCAGCGAAGATCCACGGCGCGAACGGCGTAGCCGACCTGCTCGACAAACTGAAGCCGCAGATTACCACAGCCCTGGCCCGCCACGTCGACCCGGACCGATTCGTCCGCGTCGCGCTGACGACGCTCCAGAGGACCCCGGCTCTCGGACGCTGCACGAAAGAGAGCTTCTTCGGTAGCCTCATGGAGTGTGCGCAGCTCGGCCTCGAGCCCGATGGCGTTTTCGGCCTGGCGTACCTGATCCCATTCGGCGACCAATGCCAGCTCGTACCCGGGTACAAAGGGATCCTCGAACTCATGCGCCGCAGCGGCGACGTGCTCGACTGCTACTCGGAGGTCGTGCGCGAGGGTGACCGCTTCCGGGTCCTCAAAGGGCTGCATCGCGACCTGATCCACGAGCCCGCATCAGGCAATGAGGCTGCCCCGGTGACGCACGTCTACAATGTCGCTGTGCTGAAGAACGGAGTCTCACGATTCGAGGTCATGACGTGCGACGAGGTCGAGGCCATTCGCAAACGCTCGAAGGCCGGGAAGTCCGGTCCTTGGGTAACGGACTGGAGCGAGATGGCGAAAAAGAGCGTGCTCAAGCGTCATAGCAAATGGCTCCCAGCGTCGGCCGAGCTGCGACAGGCGCTCACGGTCGACGACCGCGAATATGAGCGCGAGCGCGAGCCGAGGACTCTCGACATCACGTCGATGGAGATCGCGCCCCCGTCGTCGGTCGCGGTGGAGTCTCGCGCCGAGCAGAAGGAGCGCGACGTGCTGCGGCTCCAACTTGACGAGCGCAAGATCAAGTGGCTCGACGACGACGCAGTCGAGGACCTCCGTGAACGATTGACCGAGGCGGACGCGATCGCCTCGGGTGCTTAGATTCTCCGTCTCTCGGGTCGCCCGGTCTTCCCACTCTGCTCGCCGGGCGACCCCTTTTAACGAACGAAAGGAAGTGAATCATGCGGACTCTGTATATCCTGCCGCTCGTCCTGGTGCTCGGTGGCTGCGCCGGACTCGTCCCCCGCCTCTCTGACGGCTCGCTCGACAGCAGCCGGATCGTAGAT
>Ga0209757_10000260_pt1 | contig 13038 bp, 11 predicted proteins | sample ETNvirome_6_1000_FD_185472 | JGI IMG/M metagenome (GOLD analysis project Ga0209757, IMG submission 185472) | Marine viral communities from the Pacific Ocean - ETNP_6_1000 (SPAdes) (version 2) | ecosystem: Environmental > Aquatic > Marine > Oceanic | place: Pacific Ocean | collected 2013-06-19 | reverse complement strand
TTTCTTTTTGCTTGTAACTTTACTTCCCGTTGCCACATGCTCGGTTAAAGCAATCGCAAGATTGCCCGCCATTCTAGCGGCGCTCGGAAGTTTTGGTTTGTCTTTTTTGAGTCTGCCAAGAACGGTCAGCCCATACTGGTTTTCATAATGTTCGATGACTGACCATTGCGGATTCTCTTTCATAAAAAATCTCAATGCGAAAAGAATCCCCGCACCGCCATCTTCACCCACTTCGCCATTTGCTTGTGTGCCTCTTGCCACAATAAACCGTTTTACTGATGGGGCGAATTTATTTAATTCATCAATCATCCTTGAATACGTGTGGACGGTATCGATGAAAAGCATGTCCGTCTTTTCTATTGATTCAATATTTTCCGAAGATAAGGCATCCCGTTCAATTTCAATATCAAGTTTGGCAAGTTCTTCAACACGATCTCCAACTTGATGCCATTCGGTATTGTGAGATACTAGCTTCTTCGGCTTTCCGGCAGCTAAAGCAACTAATGATTCTTTCCGTTTTCCAATCTCAGTTACATGCGAACACTTGGAAGATAACCCTTTCAGTAAATCCATGTGTTCTTCTAAATCGCGGGGTACGGATTTAATCACTTCAAAGATTTCATCTAGAGTTTTCAAGTCATTTACGATTGACATATTCGAACCAGATCCGCAAGTTCCGCAACCTTCCGATGATGCTTGAATCGTATCCGCTTGTGGAGTTTCATTTGCTATTGGATCCAAAATTAAATGCTGCCATTCATGCTCAGGCAATAATCCGGTAGCAACAAAATGTTCGTGGATAGGATCGAGATCCCTTCCAAGTTCATTAAATTCAAGAACATAATTTCTCACTTTCCCATATCGAGTCAAACTATATTTAACTCCTTCGGGGCGAGCAAATCGATGAAGCCATTTTAAGAATGGAAGAAGATATGCTTCGTGACCTTCTTGCCGAAATTTCTCATGGATATAAAGTTCCTCGCCACCAAATCCGCGAGCATCTTTATTGAATCCTAGCCAAGCATCCTTTCGGCAAGAAAAAACTCCTAATCCCTGTCCTGTGATTTTGAAAGGTTCATCATCAATATTCATTCCAGCACGAACGAATCCTTGCTCGATCAGCACTCTTTCGTGACCAGCCCAACCCAAATCTTTCGGAAATTCCATGTCGCCACATTTGGATACAGGAATTTGCCCCATTGCTAATGCGATGAATTTACATTTATTGTTTTCATTTACAATAGAAAAATAGTTCCCGCTTTCATTCGTCCAAGCGGATCCCCAAGTTCCCCACATTTCTCCACGCCATTCATCATTGAAATGCGTAGTCATATTATTCAATGAGTCATAGATAAGTGGACCCGTATAAATGTCGTTTGTTTCCGGATTGTCATCATAGAACTGAATCAATCTTGAGATCGTATTTGCCGGAAACATAACATGGCAATCCATCGCAAGAACAGCATCGCCGGATGCTTCTTCAAATATTCTATTACGGGCAGGAGAAGTTCCCGCTGGTGACTTCATCGGGATATATTTAGCACCGGCATTTCCAATGTGCGCCCAAGCACGAACTAATTGCTCGATTTGTTTTCCGTGAGGTGAATCCGGCGAGTTGTCAACAATGACAAATTCAACATCCTTCATCGCTTCAGCATGATGAAGTCTCAACGATTGAATTGTAAAATATACGCCGTGAAAATCTTCGAAATGAGCCATTCCGATAGTAAGTTTTGGCATCTTTGTCTCCTAAAATGCAAAGGTTAAATTATAGTCAATTACAAAATTAAAATCTACGATTCACAGTATACAATCTGAGTATAACCAAGAGATAAATCGCATCCAATGTCAGCCCGCCGTTGAGCAAGGGTATAACCACAAAAAAGATGATCTTCTATAATACCAAGATCCGGTGGAGTACAACCGCCACAATCACATTCTGGATAGGCATGAACTCCGCTGCAAGGGCCCGGCAAATCGTCACAGTCAACACATCCGGTCAATTTTTCCCAATATTGTCCAGTTCGCATACCGAAGTCATCCCAAATGCAAACTAAGTGATATAAGCAATAGTGGCAATCTGGATCTGCCGTTGTTGATGTTGTTGTTGGACAGGGTTCTGAACTACAAAGTGCTTCTGACCATTGTTTCTCGCAACCCGCACCGTCAACGATTTCCCAACATCTAGCATTACATTCCACCTCTGTTTCTTCGTGGCACTCGTATCCGGAATATACTATTGCATCAGGGTATCCGACAAACTGACGAACACAGCAAGCACCATCCGGAGCTTCCGTTGTCGAAGTTGTAGTTGTAGTTGTCGAAGTTGTAGTTGTCGAAGTTGTAGTTGTCGAAGTTGTAGTTGACGAAGTTGTTGTGCTTGTTGTCGTACAACTCGGATCCGATGGATCGCAAGTTGTCGCACAAGTTCTTTCTGCACACGTTTGAGTTCCACTCCAAGAAGTTGGATCCACTTCGGCATCACATTCAGCTTCAGTATAATCATCATAACAAATGGCATCACCATCACAGCAAGATCCACTCGGAGTACATGCCTCACAATTTGCTAAACAAGGACTTACTGCAACCGCACTTGAGCAACCGTAGCAAGGATCCCAATCCGTAACATTTTTAACACAAACGCCATTGCTTAATTTGACCGCACCGCAAGATTTAGGATTAACCGATTCTGTCGGTGTTTCTTTCTTGAAGTATTCATAATCCCCATTGTCACATCGAACTCCACGATAACCCGCCGCTAATGGGGAAGCGGTTGTTGTCGTTGTTGTTGTGGTTGTTGTGGTTGTACAACTCGGATCTTCTGGATCACAAGTCGTTGTCGTTGTACATTCTGGATCCATCGGATCACAAGTTGTTGTGCAATCCGTTCTTTCTGCACAAGTTTGGGAACTAGTCCAAACGGTCGGTTGCATTGGTTCATTGTCGCAATCGTCTTTCGACATATCATCCGTACAAGTTCCTTCGTCATCACAGCAAGAACCCAAACAAGACGGATCCGTTGGATCGCAAGTTGTTGTAGTTGTTGTAGTTGGTGCTTCTGTTGTTGTGGTTGTTGTCGATGGGCAAGTTGTTGTCGTTGTAGTTGGGGCGGCAGTTGTGGTTGTCGTTATTGGTGGACAAATTGTTGTGGACGTACTTGTAGTTGTTGGCGCTGCTGTTGTTGTTGTCGTAGTTGTAGTTGTGCTAGTTGTTGTCGTTGTTTGACACAGCACTTTCCATTTTTGGTTGCAACTTGGTTCCCAATCCGGCTCATCTTCCGTTCTTGGTTTTCCTGTGTCGGGGTGTCGGGGTATAGGATAATGACAATCCGAACAGGTTGCAAATTCGGTCGTCTCATAGGCAGCACATTCGTCTTTCACTTTGATCCAAGCATGTGGCTCGCAATCACATGAATATTTCCATTCGCATCTTGGACATATTTGAGCGTTGTAGCAATTGCAAGGATTTAGAGTTGTTGTCGATCCCCCAAGATGACCGCAAGGGATTTCAATATGTTCACCGATTTCATAATACCCGATAGGCAGTTCTTCTTGACAAGGTGGACATCCTTCTGGGCAAAAATCGCCTTTCAATATTAATTTCTTTTCGCCGGTTACACAATGTTCAGATGCAAAATATTGGCAATAACTACCGCGAGCAGAGCCGGTACAAATGCTATCAGTGAATCCATCCTCATCGACTTCATTTCTATATCTACAAGGATCGCAAGATGTTGTTGTGCTGCTAGTTGTTGTCGATGGGGGAACTTCAGTTGTGTAGCAATCGTCACAACCATCTGACGGACATTCTGGATCTATTGGATCGCAAGTTGTAGTCGTACATTCTGAATCTGCTGGATCGCAAGTTGTTGTAGTTGATGTAGTTGGCTCAACGCAAGGCATGGCGAGTGTGATACATTCAGAACCGCCGTCTTCAGATGGATATTCGCACATACAATCGGTGTAATGAACTCCACCACGATTACAACTGTACTGAACTAAATGCCAACATTCGGTATACGGAACCCACCAAAATAAACAACATCCCGCACATGGCGGCGGTTTCGGCGGTGTCGGCGGTTTCGGTGGAATGATACAGTTTGTATGGGCTGTCGAAGGACAAAAATCATCAAGATCGCCGCCGAAAGTGACATGGGCGGGGGTGGGGCATGGACATCCAGCACCACATCCATTTGAAACTAAAGTCCATCCCCAATTAGTGGAATAGCCATTTACAAGCATCCCACCTAGAGCGTTACAACCTTCAGACTCACTATATCCCCATTCCCAATCGCAACCCGCATCGCAAGGAACCGAAGTCGTTGTTGTATTGCAATCGCAAGTTGTTGTCGGTTCTGAAGTTGTCGTTGTTGTAGTCGGACAACAATCTAATCCGTGATGGCAAGGCTGTATCATTGTAGAACACATTGTTCTGGTCGTCATTCCATCTTCATCGCCGCAGAAATCAGGATAGAGACATTCGCAATCGGCTGGATTTTCAGTTGTCGAAGTTGTTGTGCAAGCTGGATCTGCTGGATCGCAAGTTGTTGTAGTTGTAGTTGTCGTTGGCGCTGATGTTGTAGTTGTGGTAGTTGTCGTAGTTGTTGGTGCTGCTGTTGATGTCGGATTTCCTTCATCTGGACAACATTCGCAACCTTCGCAATCATTGGGATTCGGTGTCGGACCCAGTGTTGTTGTTGTCGTTCCGTCTACACATCCGTCATTTTGTATAATCCATATATTATCCGCTGCCACCCATTCCCACGAACAAGAACCTTCGCAGGGATTATTATTAACCGTACCTTCCTGCGGCATAATAGTCGTGGTTGTTGATGTCGGAATTGCTGGTTCCGAAGGATTAATTGGAAGCGGCATTTGATCGCCGCCAGTTGGTTTATACTCAGCGAGAAATCTTCCATACTTTGTTCGTTGCATCCGAATATATGGATCACCGTTTACATCGACCGGATAAATATTATAGCAATCAACTTTAACAGGTACTCTGACTTCGTTTTCATCATCGGGATCGATTCGCGGATAATACACCGGCTCTAATCTGTATTCACCTACCGTTCCTACAGATCTATAAAGACAAACTTTTTTGTGACCTAATCGATCTCCTACCCGCTTTGGAATCGAAGTATCACAAGGAAGCATCCCAACATAAATATCCGATGGCGCGCCAAGTTCTTCTAATGGCTTATAAGTTGGCGACTGAACCATATCGTCCAGCTTCGCAAGCGCGGCTTGGATCTTATCCCTATCGTCATCACTAAGAAGATACTCTGCCATTTATTTATTTCGGGAAAATGTGAATCTCTATTTGAGTAGTCTCGCACTCACATTTGATTTGAACTTTACTCATCTCTGATGGACTGCCAAAGAAAAACGAACCGTTCTTTATGATCCATCCTTCACCATTTCCAGATCGGATCCGGATTGTTTTCTTCTTTTCAGATTCAATTTCTTTTTCATCTGGATTTGCTCGATATTTCTTTTTAATGTTTTGGATAAGAATATAACCAGATTCTTTGAACCATCCAGTATCTACAGAAATCCATTCTTCTCCTATTTTTATTTTACGGGAATAAACCGGATCCTCGCTTTTAGAAATTAACTCACTGGAAATTGAATTAATATGAGTTGGTTGTTCATCCTCTTGCTCATGGTAAACATCCAATCTTGCCGTGACTCTATCTTCATCCCTTAAAACAGAAATAAATTTATCTGAAATCAATTCGGGTACTGGTTCATTCATTATCTTGTCTCCATTAAATATCCTACAACGAAGTTGGGATCCCCAAAGTAGAAAAGCTGGATTCCGCATAATACACAATATCAACTTCTACAGGATCATCATCTTTTTTAAGTGGCGATCCTTCGCCGTCCAAAAATACCCTAGCATAATCCCCATTCACATCTTTGTACCTAACGAAATGAGCAGGATCATCTTTGTCTGCATTAGGCATCTCTTTGATATTGAGTATCTTCGTTCCTTCATCGTACACAACCCGATCAAATCCGTTGTATCTTACATCAAACTCATAAGTGACAGTGTAATAAAATGAACAAGTTCCATACATCTCACGCGACCAACTGACATTGGATAATTTGACTTTCCGTTTTCCCAATCCCCACAAAGTTGCGTCATTTAATGTATCAACCATCGGGGCAAATGTTGATAGTGGAAGCGTTGCTAGATTTTTTGAGATGCTAACGGTTGGTCGATTATGATCGAACTCCACCATCGATCCCCGATAGAGTTCATGGCTCGAACTTTGAACCCGTTCACCATCTTTATCCGATTGGATCTCCTCAGTGTATTTTGAAAAACCCCCACTGATTTTATCCGGTTCGGACAGGGGATTGCCAATCGATTCGGTTTGGCAGCGTTTGTTTGGCTTAGTTGAAAACGTCTGTTCGACTTCCCAATAATAACCGATTTCGTTCTTAGTAACGAATCGGCAAGATGCGTTTGGTTGGCATTTCGCCCATGAATCAGTATCGTTTCCCTGCCCCCAATCAGAACCGATTGCCGGAAGGTTGGCGGTGACTAAAGCCTTAGCGGGTCCGTCATCCACATCCGTTGATCTAACCAACCACTTAACTTTATAAGTTCGATGACCTTCTTTATCTCTGGTCAAACTCCAATCTGTTCTTCCTTCTATACTGGTAGCCATTACTTAAACCCCGCTTGCGATATATTACCAAACGCATCAACCATCTTGCCGGTATTATCTGCTATGATTTCATTTGAATCCCGTGTTTCTTTTACAATCTCAGATTCCCCGCCTGATCCTGCACCAACCGTATTATTACCACCACTAAAAACAGAGTGAACGTCTGGCATATACACGGGCTTCTTGTCCGGTTTTGCATCTTCGCGTTCCTGCCAAAGTTGTGCTTGGGATTTTTTTTCCGGCAGAGGGATCTTCTCTACCGCAGATTCACCACCCAATCCTTCACCAGTATAATTTTCCATCGACCCCGGCAAATCATTAACGGTCATATTTCTGCCCGCCGTCCATTCTAATCCTTTCTGTGTTGAGTCTACCGGAGCGTCTGGTGTGTTCTTTTGTTTCCATTCTATTGTATTTTGTCGGCGTTGTTCTTCATCCCACATTGCCTGCTCCGCTTCAGCCTCCGCAGCTATTCGTGGGGCATCTACAATTGCTTGACCTTCTTTTCGGAAGTCAACTTTATTTGGATTCGCTGCTAATGCTCTAAATTCTTCTACTCTCGCCATTGCTTCCAAAGATCCAGCCGCAACTGCATCAATTCCGGAAATTGAGAACGAGACTTTTACCTGCATATCCTTTTCTAATTTTTCCATTGCTCGACCATAAGTTTCAACTGAGATCGCACCAAGTTCCAGCATCTCTTTTAATTTCTTCTGACCGTCAGCAAGTTTTTCGGCTGGTTTTCTCATCGCCTTTGTTAATTTCTCTCCTTCATCCATCAACTTCTTTTCTTCTTTCATCTTCACAAGTTTATCACTTTTGATTTTTAGAAGCGCTAATTCAATGTCAGTCAAACCTTCTTGTGCCGCCTTATACAGATTCACTTCAGCAGTTGTCATATTCAAAGTAGCAATTTGCTCATCCATACTTTCATTCATGTCTTTGAATAATTCTTCTCTTTTTTTCAATTCGGCTTCTTCTTCTTCCAATAATTTGATTTCTTCCTCCAACGCATCATTATGTAATTGTGTTGTCACCAATGAATGGATCATCGTATCATCCGCGCCTTTAAGCCTAGCCCGATAAATCTCTATCTCGCTCGCGGTCATTCCAAAAGTTGCCTTTTGTTCTATTAAACTTTTATTCATATCTTCCAACGACTTTACTTCATCCGCTAAAGCATTTGCTTCCCCTCCGATAGACATTCCAGCGGCATTACTTTCTGCCAGCATTTTCCTTTCTTCTTTATACTTTCCTATTATCTGTTCGTGGTGTTCTTCTTCTAACGCCAATCGATTGGTCAGGTCATCCACTTTACTAATTTGTTCGTCATAAACTTTTTTACCCCATTGCCCTAAAGACCACATCGTAGGCTCTAATTTCGCTGCTTCATTGTTAGCTTGTTCAATATTGTTTTTAAGATCTTGTATATTTTTCTTTGTTTTGAGGACACCTTTTCCCAGTGCATCAACTCTCGTCTTGCTACCTTCTTTACCGGAGGCATCGAGCCTCGCTCTCTCTTGTTGCAATTCCTTATCTCGTATATCTATCGCCTGCTTATTTAGTTTATTTCGCCTATCGATTTCTTTATTGAGTTTCTTAACACCAGAGTTCAGGTTATAAATGCCGACAACCATAGCAGCAATACCCGCTAAAGCCAACGCATATGGCATCGCCGCCATAGCAGCATTGAGCGCCCATTGAGCAGCAGTTAATAACCACGTTCCAATAGTTCTAGCGGCAGTCGTTATTGTATTCAGCATTGTCGAAGCTGAGAATGTGACATTGTGAGCAGCCATCCAGACTTGGATTTTCATGTACGCTGCCGCAGCAATGAATAAAGTTCCAAAAGCCATGATGAGGGGTCCGATAGCAGCTACTACAATCGCAACGACTATTGCAGTATTTTTGAAAGCATCACTCGTTCCCTTCCACCATTTAATCAAACTCTTAACCTTCTTCCCTAATGACACAATCCACGGCGCGAGTTTTTCCCCGATTGCAATAGCAACATTAGTAATTTGATTCCAAATGATTTTCATTTGATTGCCAAATGATGCTAGTTGTTTATCGGCAACTTCTTGGGTAATGCCCGCCATTCTTTCTAGTTCATATTGATTGATTCGAATCGCATCCGCTGTTCCTAACAATGGAAGTAAAACGCCTTGTATTCGAGCATCAAATCCTAAAGCAGCGAGTTCAGCAGATCTTACTTCCGGTGTCATATGGGCGGTGGAAGTCGTGACATTCTCAATAATGTCAGCGTAATTTCTCATTTCCCCATTGGCATCGAAAACAGCAAATCCTAATCTCTTGAATGATTCTTGATTAGCATTGTTCGCTCCCGTCATCAAACGAGTTAATCGATCTAATTGAATACCCGCTTCTGCACCCTTAGTTCCTTGATCTGCCATAACGGTTAAAACAGCAACACCTTCTTGAACACTTTTCCCATATGTTTTTAATGCAGCGGCAGCTTTATGTGTTAAGGCTTGACTGAATTGCTCAACACTAGCATTTGCAAGTGTATTTGCACCGACTAAAACATCTGCAATCTCGACCATTGATCTCATCTTTTGCTCAACGGTTCCGATATTCATACCCAGAGCAGATTGGGCATCTGTTAATAAGTCCGTTGCTGTGGCTAAATCAAATGCACCAGCAATCGCAAACTTATTCACATGAGGCAAAGCCGCCATAGATTCAGCAGCACTCATTCCGGCAGAAGCTAAGAAGTAATATGCGTCTGCCATCTGCTTGGCAGAAAATACGCTCTCCCCAGAAAGTTGAAGTGCAGTCTGTTTCAACTGCCCTCTTGTTTTCTCCGACATAACTCCCATAATCGAAGTCGATTTTGTCATCGAATCATTAAAACCAGCAAAAGCATAAACCGAAGCTGAAAGTCCAGCGACTATTGGTGCGGTAACAGTTGCGGTCATTGTTTTCCCAACCGCCTGCATAGACCTTCCCACTTTGTGCAGATTATCCGCTATAGCAGAAGTAGTCATTTTTACAGTCTGCTCTGCCTGCTTCATCGCATTTTGCAAACCCGTAGCATCACCTAGAATTTTTATGAGTAGGGATTCTAGTTCTTGGGTTCCAGCCATCTAAGATTTTTCCTTTTCCCCGTGTGGATCATCCGGATCTAGTCCAACCATCCCAAGCCAAAATGATTTTTGTACAGCAGTCTCTTGCTCTTTATCAATCAATTTTGATTTATCGGTTTTCTTTTTATCACCACCACTAAAGTCGAGAAGAAAATCTTCCATCTTCACTTTCTCCGGATGTTTAGCTACAGTTCTACGAACTTCGGCGGTCAACATCGCAAAGAAATAATCTTCACGATGAAACCGCGTATGTTCTTCTTGGAAGTAGACTTTCCACAGGGTAAATTCGGAACTGGATATTTTTGATTTGGTTTCTTGTAAACTCATGCCAAGTTTTTCAGCAAGTTTCATCCACCAAAAAATCTCACCAGTTCTTAATCGTTTCCCGCTTCTTCTTCTGCCTCATCATCCATCCCCGAAATTTCTTTTGCTTTATCAAATAAAGCATTAACAATTCTCGATGGGAATTTCTGAATCGTTCCAATTGGAACTCTTGTTTCTTTATCTCCGTCAATTTTGAAAATGCAAGCATGAAGTAAGTTTGCTTGGATCCCATCAAAGTTGCTTATTGTTCCAGATCCAACATCTCCCTTCATCCGTTTTCCAACGAACGAAAGATATGTATCTCTGGAAGTTCCATCCATTTCTCTCAAAATGTACTTATCAACTTTTCCGGTTTCCGGATTTTCTAATTCAACATCGACTTCTGCCAATGCCAAACTAAAAGACATCACTTCTCTTTTTTCTTCAGTCATTCTCTTGTCTCCTGATAAAAATAATAAAAGTCAATTTTGGGGATCGGGGTAAACCGTATCCCCAAAATTGACCAACAACACTTTTCTATTATGGGGCAGCAGTTGTGGTAGTAGTTCCGAACCACGGGCCCACCTCTGATCCTGCCTGAGTATAACCCGTACTGTCTTGGGATACTCCATTCTGATTCGAAACAATAATTGTCACATCAGCAGTCGGCGCTTCACCTTCACTTATTTCAGATGGGGCAAATGAATCAACCCACCCATAAAAATGTAGGTATTGATAATTGGCACTACCACCAGTGACCGAAGAATCAGTACTGAATATAATTTTAATCAATTTATTGCGACCGACATCAGATAAATATGTTCCGATTTGAGCCGGATCATATAAAGCTGAAAAAGATACCTCACCACCTTCGTGAAGTTTCTTTGGTGCTTTTGATCTCCAATCATCATTGTCCATTGAAGTAACATCAATTTCCCCACCCGATGAAATCGACATCGGAGAAATTGAGATTTCTTGTAACGTGACACTCCCTAGATTAATTGAAGTGGCTTGACCATCGACAATAATATTTGTTAGTGATTGAGCCATTATGTAACTCCTTTATTTATTAAGCATATACAGGAGCAGTTTCAGTACCACCAGCAGTTCCAGAACCATTTTGATTCGAAACAATAATTGTTACATCAACAGTTGGTGCTTCACCTTCACTTATTTCAGATGGACTGAATGAATCAACCCAACCGTAAAATGTCAAAGTGGTCGCATCCGCAAACGTGATTACGATTGACTTATTCACTCCAACACCAGACAAGTGAGTTCCGATTTGAGCCGGATCATATAAAGCAGAAAAAGATACTTCACCAAGTTCATGGAGTTTCTTTGGTGCTTTAGTTCGCCAATCTGCATTGTCCATTGTAGTAACATCAATTTCCCCACCCGATGAAATCGATGGTGGTGAAAGCGATATTACTTGTAAAGTCGCACTATCCAAACTGATCGTAGTGGACTGTCCGTCCATTACAATATCGGTTAAAACTTGAGCCATTTCAAACTCTCCTTATTTCTAAACATTGCTATCAATTACAGACAACAATCCATTAATGGTAAATAGTTGTCTTCTACGTTTTTCGTCTTCTGTTCCAAGCACAAAACCGGATGTCCGATTCACGCTTGCTAATCTGTATGTTATTGAATTATAAACCTGACTCGTATATTTTACAGAATCTAGCTTATTCTCCACAAGTTTCATTTGAGAAAAACCTTCAACATATCCATTGGATCTAATCAAAATCTGGAATCCATAATTGAAATATGTCTGACCGTTTTTCATCCATTTCCCTAGTTTAATGCCGGTAGTATCCATTATCGCCATAGCATTATCATTAATTCCCTCTGCATCTGGCATCATAGAAACATAAATTCCCCAATCATCCGTACTAGAAGTTGGATCAACTCCCACTCCAGCATCAATTAAATATGCTTTTAAGATCGTAGATGGTGGATCCGCGATATTATAAATTGGAGGAAGCGTTGTCATATCAACCCGATAATCCTTCCCACATTATACTGTGAACCAATTGCTGAAGTTCTGGACGGAAATCTCTGGGAACAGATTCTAAATATTTTGACATTCCGTGAGGACCCCAATATTTTCCTTGATCCTGCCCACTTGGTAATTTAGGGCGAGCCTTTCCTCTTAGTTTTTCTTCAACTGCTTCGTGAACAAAAACAGCATATGATGTTCCGAAATATACAACCGCAAACGATTTGAAATTTGGCTTATCCTCAAATCTCCTTCCAGCCGATCTTACAAGATCGCCAGTAGCACGCGGCACTCGCTGCGCTGCTTCTCGCCATATCCTCAAAGCTACAGCATCAATTGCGTTCTTAGATCTTTTTTCAATTTTTTTGATCTCTGTTCTTAGTTGTTCGGCAATTTTATCTGCACCGATAATCTTATGGGTAATTTTCATAGCATTGCCGTTTTCAGAAATTCAGTTGCTTTGAAATTTGGGAGGTTCTCGAACTTCCGTATTTCCCATGCGTCATTATCCGTTTTAGGATCCGATGGTTTACTGGCTAACAAACCAAGCCAAAGATAACCGCCAAGCTCCACATCCTGAGAAACATAAACTCTTGCATTGCTTGTCTGATCTTGACCATCTTTATCTAAAAACTGCTCATGCACATCTTCCCATCTACAAGTAATTTGAACTGCCGTTCCCATGACAGGTTGCCCAAAACCGTCATAACTGGATGGACTCCAGTAGACTGCTTTTTGCTTTCGAATTTTTGAGATAATAGACATGCTTACTCTTTCGCTGTTCCAGCCCAAAGAACCGATGCAGTTATTCCTTTTCCTTTATCCAAACGAGCCAATCCCCCGTTGGTATCAATCATCATTGCTTGCTGCCCGTAATGCGTAAGCGACAGATTCAAATCAGTTTTTCCTCGATAATTAACACCAACCGAACCAGCTTTTTCTGA
>Ga0209757_10000259_pt1 | contig 13059 bp, 22 predicted proteins | sample ETNvirome_6_1000_FD_185472 | JGI IMG/M metagenome (GOLD analysis project Ga0209757, IMG submission 185472) | Marine viral communities from the Pacific Ocean - ETNP_6_1000 (SPAdes) (version 2) | ecosystem: Environmental > Aquatic > Marine > Oceanic | place: Pacific Ocean | collected 2013-06-19 | reverse complement strand
GCAGTTAGGGGTACTTGTCCTTTTGGAAGTTTTTCTTTTCTAGGTTGAAGAACTGGTTGGGATTTTGTTCCAGTAGGTTCATTTGCTCTTCCCGCAGCTTCTAAATGGTCAGTCTTAGGGGTAAATTTTTCCTCGTTAGACTGTCTACTACGCGCAAGCTCAGGTCTTACTGTACGCTGTTCTCCAGCCTTCGGGTCCATGTTTGATCGTCGCAAGTTTTTCCAACCACCTTTTGGTGGGTTCGCAGCAACAGTCTTCCGAAAGGTAGGTCCTGCTGGTGCCCCTCCAGCAGCCCTCGTTTGGGCTAAGAAGCTGTGTTGCATTGTTCTAGCTTCACGATCACTTAACCTTTTACGAATCCTAGCCATTGCTGCATCTCTATCTCTAGTTCCACCCGCTCTCTCGATCCTAACATCTGCGCCGACCTGAGGCCAAGAGTGTTCTCCACCCCTTCCTCCTCGATATGCAGCCTGTTTCCTATCAGCATAACCACTTGCTGCTTTTTTTGCTATCCAGTCTAAACTAACCTCGTTCATTAAATCTAAACCTTGTTGTGTGATATAATACTTCATGTAATTATATAGGGGAGGGTTAGAATTTTTTTTAGAATTTTTTTTAAAGGTCCTATACTAATGAGAGTCTCTATATGCGCTAGGAAGACCCAAATATGAGGCTCCAACCGCGCCTTTCTCCGCTGGGCCTTCCCTAACCATAGCATTGACAAGCACTTACGCACATGGCATAGGATGTTGCAATATAACTGGGCATCACCGTTGACCCACACCACTCAACACGCTAGAATAGTGGTATGAACTATACACTTGAACAGACACAGTACATGCTTGATCACCTCGACTCATACAATGGGTTTGATGATCAAGCACCATCGCACATTCACAACCTATCACTTGAGGTGGCAGAGCTATTCAATGAAGCATACAATGAGGATGCCTCAGAGGACATGAGCGCACTGCTAGAGGCATTCCGTGGTCTGAGGCGTGAGCTACCACTCGATGAGGACGGGAAGCGTTACGGGGCTGCTGAGGCTTACGAGTGGATGCACGGTGGGCATAGCAGCAATGGACCACACTTCTTGCCTGGAATCAGTAGGACAACCCCCAATGGCTGATTTCAATAAGGTTGTGGCTAGGGGTGTGGTATGCTATGCCATTGCTGCATTTTTCTTCTTTACACTTGTAAGTTGGATGTCCCAACGCTAGAATAGTAGTATGAACACAGCAATAGGATACGATGAGGTAGGACGCAGTTCCACTTGGAAAGCTAATATCTGGACTGGCGACCACGCTACCAAGTACATCTTCGATGATGGACACATGGTAAGTTTGCTATGGGGCGATAGCTCTTATGGCTCTATGAATGAGTTTGGACATGCTACCTCTTATGAGGTTGCCGTGTTCAAGCCAGATGGTGAATTCCTCAAGCTCTCAGAGTGGGATGATGTTATCGGTGGGCAGGATTGGCTGGTGGTTGAGCATATCCTCGCCAAAGTTGATTGTGGTCATGCGGAGACACTGGAGAAGTATTATCGGTAGACATGAACAGACGCAGCTAGGTTGATCCCCTACGAGTTGTTTGTTTATTAGGGGAGAGGCGAAGCGCAAACCTTAAGTTTAGCGTAGCCTCTCCCCCACCCTTTTATACGAATGCCCATTTGGGGGCGCGGGGGCCGCGCCCGTAAACCCCTGGTATAGCTAGACTTAGGACGATTCAAAACTTTCCTATCATTGGACTTGATACATTAGACACGCAATGCTAGAATATAGGTATGAAGAATACTTACGACGGAAACGAGATCATCACAGTTCATATAGGCTCCTTGGAACTTGGAGCGGTCCTTGGGTTTTGCTTGAAGTCTGATTTCAGCCATGATAGCCTCCAAGAGATTAGCAGCCAAGCCAGTTGGCAGATGGAAGATCAAGGGATTCTATCCCCTAATGAAGATGGCAGTCATAAAGTGATAGAACACAAGCTTATGGAGTTCCAAGCTCCGATCTGGGCACTCGATGAGATAACAGAAATCATCGTGGGTGCCAAAAGTCTTTTCCCTGAGGGGACACTAGAAGCAGCTTCGGTGTGGGCCTCCGCAGTAGCTCAACGGGACGCTTATCTTGCTGGCAAGCAATCAGCAAACATGGATTAGGGGGTGTAAAGGTTGTTCGACTAGCTAAGACCGCTTGCGGAACTAGTTAGGACGGGGGTTCGATTCCCCCCACCTCCACCAATCATAGGAAGTCGCAAAGGGCGCGGGGGGCCGCGCCCGTAAACCCCCGTCAATACTAGACTTAGGACGATTCAAAACTTTCCTACCTTTACACTTGAGACCTAGCACCCAAACCGCTAGAATATAAGTAACTACTAACCAGTGAGGACAATACAATGGTTTCATTTCTAACTCTCGATCAGATCAAGGATCGTGCCCCTTCGGTATTTGCAACCGAACACGATGGCAAACGCTCTGACCGTTACACTTTCGTTTCTTCCGAGAAGATCATGGACACTTTCCAAGATCTGGGCTGGGGTGTCGCTGACGCTGCATCCCCTTTTTCCCGCAAGTCGGACCCAATGCACTCTAAGCATATGATTCGATTCCGTCCTAAGTCGGACGATCTCACTTTTCGTGATCCTAGGGGAAACAAAGAGGTTTTCCCTGAAATCCTGCTGTATAACTCCAGCAATGGTACTTGTCGCTGGAAACTGAGCGCAGGAGCGTTCTCCATGGTCTGCTCTAATGGGCTCACTATTCGCGTCCCTGGTTTCGAGAAGGTGGGCGAAGAGGTTTCCCGTAAGCACATTGGATGGAATCCCGTCTATGCTTACGATGCTGTGAATCGTATCTCGGATTCATTCGGTAACTTCTTCGGCACCGTGTCTGAAATGGTGCAGGTTGATCTAGACGACAATCAGCGCACCGACATGGCAGCTAGTGCGCGTGAGCTTCGCTTCGGTGAAACTCACATGGACCCGATGCTCCTATTGGCACCTCGACGGGGTGAGGATGTGGGTCGTGACATTTGGACCACTTACAATGTTCTTCAAGAGAACTGCGTCCGTGGTGGTTTCAAGTTGAACAAGCGCACTAGTCGTGAGCTTCGCAACATCGACGCTCTGGATCGTGTCAACACGGGTCTTTGGGACCTCGCTGAGACTGCTCTGCTTGCTGTCTAGGTTTTCAGGGGAGGGCTTAGGTCCTCCCCTCTTTTCTACCTTCACTTTCTAGGAATACCCATTCGGGGGCGCGGGGGCCGCGCCCGTAAACCCCTGCTATAACTAGACTTAGGACTGCCCACTAAACTTTTCTACCATTGCAGTTGATACATAGCACCAGAAACGATAGAATATAGGTATGAAAGCAACTGACAAAGACCCTGAACTGATGGCACTCATCAATTCTCTCATTCCTAAATTCATCACACGCGAGGACGCTATCTCTGAGGGTCTTTGTGCCCTCTGCCACACTGATGGTATTGAAATTTCCTCATTCACTGATGACCTCTCCGTGCGCGAGTACCAGATCTCTGGAATGTGCCAAGTGTGCCAGGATAAAGTCTGGGACACCATCGAAGAAGACAGCAAAGACCTTGATAATTCCACGGACTGGTGCTAGAATAAACTTATGAACTACGATACTCAACAATTTGTGCCTTGCGATGCGTGTGGTGAAGAATTTCCTCAACACATGGTCAGCAACCGATACGGCAACGATCTCACCTGTGACCAATGCTCAGAGCAGATTGCACGGGACTTTGATCAAGAATATACCGACTTCAAGTGCATACAAGAAGCGGAGCTTGAGGATTGGGCATCTCAATACGATGATGATCCCAACCCTTACCACGGTAACTACTCGGAACTGTAAGATATGGCCTTCGCAATCTTACTTATTCTATGGGGTACGATCTGGGCACTCTGCAACTTGATGACAGACTAGGAAGTTGCAAAGGGCGGGGCAGGGCCGCGCCCGTAAACCCCTGCTATAGCTAGACTTACGACGATTCACGATTTACCCCTGGAACTGTTGATACTCGCAACGAAAAACGCTAGAATAAGGGTATAGTCGTTACCTTTACTAGACCCAGGAGGTCATCATGAGTCGCACACGAAGAAGTGCCCAGGAACTGATTGAAGAATCAGAAGCTCGCCTAGCCAAGCTACGCGAGAAGGCTGCTCTTGAGCAAGCCAAACAATCGCCCGAACTAGCTCCCATTGTGGAAGCTATCAAGGAAAACTCCGCAGCAATCACCGAGTCCCAGCGTGGCTTGGGTGCTGGTCCCCAATCTTTTGAGTCACGCGCTGCGAAGCACGAAGCATGGCTTGTGGAGATCACCGCAGCAGAGGATCTAGCAGAACTGATCCTCGCTCAATCGCAAGAGCGCAAAGATTATCTCTCATCTGCTCTTGCTACCATGTCTCAAGATATTCTCGATGGAAAGGATATTTCCGTTGATATTCTTGAAACTCTCGCTAACATACCTATGTCGGATGTGTTGGAAGATGCTAAGATCAAGTACGGTCAAGCACACAACCAACGCAAAACTCTTTCTACTTCAACCCAAAAGGCATCATCCAATGATCAACCTCTCTAATTTCATCACCCCCGTTTCTGGCTACTCCAATTCCAACTGGACGATGTATCGTCTAAGTGGCAACGGAACCTCTAACCACTACTTTATTGCTGGACGCTCTGGCAATATCGTGGCCTCTGGCAAGCGCAAGCATGTTGTGGAGGTTTGGAACAACGCTGGAACGGCAAGCAAAAACCCGATGAGCTTCAGCGTCTGACGGTATTACACTCGACAGAGCGAGTATAAATAGGCTAATAGGCTCTGAGCGTCCCCAAGGTAAGGCTGGAGAGCTTTGCACCAGCGAGCTTTGGGGAGAAGCATTCAAGAATCCTAGAGGGCTCGGGTTAGTAGCCGCACCCTACGGGATCAATACTATTCTTGTGAAGGTGGACACTCACCAATGCTCATACTAAGATAAACTAGCTGTTGATGTGACCTTGGCGCGGAGGTTAGTTTTGGAAAAGGGGAGTGGTCCCCCCTATCCTTTTTCCCTTTACAATGTCGCATTTGGCGCGGGGGCCGCGCCCGTAAACCCCCGTCAATACTAGACTTAGGACGATTCATTTTCGGTCGATAGTTAGCCCAAACTGTAGATATAAGGGGCCTATTCTGATAGAATAGTAGTATGGAAACAATGACACCGACAGAAGCACTCGCCCAATTTGAGCCAGCAGCGTACAAGTATGCCAAGCAATGGTACAGGCTCAATCCAGCTATCCGCGCAGACTACGCACTTGAGGATCTAGCCCAGATCTCTAGGATCTATATCCTGAAAGCAGTTGAAGAGTACAAGCCCGATCTTGGGATGACGCTCTCAACCTATATAATCACTCGCATTCGTTGGGGCCTCAATACTTCCCTGCGTCACTACATAACTAAATCTAGGCGCAAGGTAAAGCACTTCTCCGTTGATATGCTAAACGAAGAGTATGGTGGGGATTGGCACCCCCCAATCGAAGAAGAGAAAGATCATGACAACTCCTCTTTCTATGATATGATCGCTGACCTGTCCCCTGCTATGCAGCACATTTTCGAGTTGCGCTTCGTGGAAGATCTCACCTTGGAAGAGATTGGAAAGAACATTGGACGCTCTAATGAGTGGGTCCGTCAACTGATCAACAAAGCTCTCGCCAAGATTGAGGCATAGAATGAGCATACGCAATCGAGTAACTTGGGATGGTTACAGTTTCAACGCAAACCTATCTGAAAGTCTGGAAGAGGCTAACTGTTACTTCCGAGCTTCCGAGCGTGGATGGTGTGACCTTGGATGGGATGCTGATCATTCCGACTTAGTTATAAAGTGGACCGAAGAAGGTGAACGCTTGATGCGTGAAGCATGGGAGAAACAGAATGGAGAGGATTGATTGGCGATCTGTTATCTTTTTTGCAATCCTTGGAGCTATCACCTTTCTAGTCTAGGAAATCTCATTCGGGGGCGCGGGGGCCGCGCCCGTAAACCCCTGCTATAGCTAGACTTATGACCATCCACTATTTTCTTATTGAATCTCACCACCCCACACGCTAGAATACCTCTATGCAATACTCTACACGATTCCAGAAGAGCATCAAGGACCCAACGCTCTATACCGTACTCAAACCAGGGTCCAATAACAAGAAATTAGGTTTCAAGATAACCACTCCAAAGTGGAAAGGAAAAAAGTTATATTCTCTCACATTAGTTGAGCGTGAAACATGCCCAATATCATGCCATCATTGGGATGATTGCTATGGGAATAACATGCCCTTTGCCCATAGGTTTTCTACAATTGGTTTGCTGGATCAGATTGAATTTGAGATCCACACTCTTCTAATCAAACATAAGGAAGGAATTGTTATTCGTCTCCATGTTCTAGGTGATTTTATGTCCCCCGAATATGTTAGCTTTTGGGAGAAGATGCTATTCGATCACCCTAAACTATCATTGTTTGGATACACAGGAAGGGAAGAAAATAGCTCAATTGGTAAGGCTATCTGGCTCCTCAATACTCGCTACAATGATCGCTGCACAATTAGATTCTCTCGGAATAAATCTTTCACAGAGGGGGTACAGCCTTCTAATCTATTCGCTGCGGAAGAATCATTTGAGGGCAAGTCTTTTGATTGCCCAGAACAAACAGGTAAATTGAAAGATTGCGCTTCGTGCGGTCTATGTTGGACGACACTCAAAACCGTAAGGTTTGCAACACATTAGGAATTGAAAAATGAAATTTGATGATATTATGAAAGCTGTTCTAACAATGTTTCCCGAAGCAGAGTTAGGAGAAGATAATGATGGGCAATTGATTGTTTATACTGGATTGATTAGCAATTCAGAGGATGATTGGATTCCAATCGAAGACGCTCTTTCAGGAAACTAAACTATATACTCAATAGTATAATAACCCTATGCATACTATATGTGGTATGTGTGGGGTTTTCTCTTATCTTGCTTATAGGTCTAGGGGCAATCCTAATTCAGGGTGTCTAGAATGCACATTCCTACCTAAGTTTTCAATCAATCTAAATTTGTTATACCTACTACATGTAGTGGTTGTACCATTATTCTAGCACAATCAGAGTATTATATCAAGTATATTCCCAGAATATTAAAATCTAATTTGACTTTCTTATAGGCCCTTAGGTGTGTAATGGGGGATTATTCTTTATGTTTGTTATGATTAGGGTGGGATTTATTCTGAACTGGTTTGAACTGGTTTGGAATCCCTTATAAAAGGGTATAGCAAAACACTAACACTTATCCATTACACTACATAAAACACTCTAATTTGACTTTTACTAAATGGACTCTTGTATAGTATAATCAATAGACTGCGTGTTCTCTTCACATACTAACTATTGATTTGACTTTTAGTAGTATACTTGTGAATATTATACTTACCCCTATATTATACCTATTTACTGACCTAAGTTATTCACTTGCCTACCTAATCTAGCCATCTTTCTACCTACTCTTGGGCTATCTCCTTGGTCAGCTACATCCTTAGATAACCCACCCTTATATAAATACTGTCTATACTGTTCTCTTCTAGCCGCACTTCTTTTCTCTGTTCTGGGTATGGTTCTATATGTTTGATCTAATTGTTCCCCGCTTCCTCCGCTAGACTTTAATCTTCTGTATTCTATAGCCTCTGGTCCCATCTCATTTAAGAATTTGACTCCTGCTCTTGTTAAGTATTTCATTTAATTATTCCTATTTATCCTCATCTTTCATATGACCAGCACCTACAGTTCCTACTACGACTTTACCTTGCTTTTCATGCTTAGTTACAGTCTTATAGTGCCCTTTCCTTCTGTCCTGGTTCATGTCGCGCTGTACTAATTCTGATTTGTGTGGAGTCTTGGCCCCATGATCAGTTGTACCCCATGCTCTTTTTTCACCTTCTTTTCTTGCCTTCTTGTCTTGGAAATAGCCCCTTATTTTTGACACTACACCCTTGCGAATAGGTTTGTCACGCTTAACTGATCCAGGCCAAGTATCTTCTTTACCTTGCTTAGTGGCTTTTCTACCATGTTTTTTAACTGAATCTCGATATGCCTTGTTATGTGGATCTTTTCCGTATGGGTCAGTATCATGGTGTTCTAAACTTCCTGCTGTGAATTTTCTACCTTTTATACGAGAATAAAGTTTGGTTAGTCTCTCTAGGTTAGTTTTTACTCCACCTTCTCTGGCATAATGTACATCGGAGCCTTTTGGAGAAGCTTTTATCTTGCGTCTAATAGCCATAGCGTTTTTTACAAACTCTATCGGACCAACCCTACCCCCCATACTATGTTTTTGGGGTGTGAGAGGACTGGTCTTTCTATCAAACTTTCCTCCTGTATCATCCCATTCATTTAAGAATTTGACTCCTGCTTCTGTGAGGTAGTGCATTTATCTATTTCTAGGCTTGTATGTGCTTTGCCAACTTCCATCAGTATGTCCAATCATGTTTAGTATCTCTTGTTTGGACATAAAACCATCTGGAGAATGTTCTGTCTGGGGAGCGTGTCTAACTTTAATAGGGTGGTCAGGGCCACCATTTCCAGCTTGCTTTAAGAAATAGTCTACACCCGCAGTATTAATCTGATCCCTAAAATGCCTATGCCTATCAAAAGTATCTGCTGCAAACTTTTTAATATTGTCATGTTTCCCCTGAGTACGCGCATAACGCGCAGCGTCCCCTCGATCAGCTAGTTCTTTAGTCCTAAGATCCCTAACTTCTTTATTTCGGGCTGTGCGTCTCTGAGCAACTAAATCTGTTCTTGAGGCTGTGTCATCTGGATCGGGAGCAGCAGAAGGTTTCCAATCACCAGGATGAGCTAAAGGTTCGTCTGAAGCTTGATGGGGAGCTTGACGCTCAATTCTAGGCCCGAGATTCAATTTAGGAACTTTTGGGGTTCCTCCCAATCTTGATACTAATGGTAAACTCCCAATAGCCATAGTAGCTCCTATACCCAATTTTGTCTAGTAGTTAAAGATTCTTCTAAGAACTCTCTTCCTGCTTCTGTGAGGTAATACATTACCCCTGTCCCTTTGGTCCTCTAAACCCTAAGCCTTCTATGTCTGCCTGTCTTAATGCATCATCTAGAGCCTTACCTTTTAAGTTTTGGGGTATTTTTCTTTTAAGTTTTGCTGCCTTCTCGGTTCTTCTTCTATCTCCTAAGTCTCTAAGAAACTTTCTAAACTTGGGTCTGGAGCCTTCTAGATCTTCATTTACATCCCTACCCATCTTTCTATCCAATCTTTCTTTTGCAGCTATACGATCTAGATGAGCTTGCATTCTTTCTTCATGTCCAGCGTAGTCCTTAGATTGATTGGGAATTGATTTACCCTTTGGGGTATATCTTTCCTCTGATGACCTACGACCTGGGATGGGGCGTTGCTGCCTTCTTCTAGAATCATCATCTTCCTTTAAGAACTCTAATCCTGCTTGTGTGAGATACTGCATTTAATTATCTCCCATGGACTTATCAAACTCTGCTCTTTCAGCATCATTCTTTATAGTTGCTGGATTCTTAGTATCTGTCTGAGCCATCATAGCATCTATTTTATTTTGATCTGCCTTTCTAAATGCTTGTCTTCTTGCTCTTGCATCTGCTCTCTTACTTCTAGCCTCAGTCCATTCCCCTGGTTTTTGTTTTAATCTCTTTAACCAGTCCCTAAAACCTTCATTAACACCTCTTTGTCTTACTGGGGTTGCTTTCTGTCCAGTTGGAGATAGTAGTGGGAAGGGAGGCAACGGAGCCCTTCTGTGTTGTGTAGGGACTGTATTTGCTTTGTTAGCCCCAGACTGTGCGCTCCAATAGGCTTGCGCTGCGCGTCCAGTAGCTTCAGCATGGGAAATTGGGTCAGGATCTTTATTCATTTTGTCAATTTCTTTCTGCATCCTTCTTACTCCTTTCTTTTTTCCCCTACCACTATGTTGTCTACCTCTTCTCATAGTGGTGCGACTCCCCCCTTCTCCTTGTAGTCCCGCTACTACTCTACGGTGCGCCTCATAATGTGTTGGAACTCCTTCAGGATGTTCTTCGGTGGGAGGACTCATTATGGGAGTTTCATTTATATTATCTCCTGAAGTTTTTGCTCTAAATGCTTTTAACTTTCTAGCAGCTTTAGTAGCTTGGGTTGGCCTTCCGAACGCTGCCCTTAATATACTAACCAAGCGTGAATGTCTCTTGGGAGCTTTATCAGTTGTTAACGACCCTTCTTCTCCAGGCCAAACTACATTAGCTCCATATTGATCTCCTCTCGCTTCTCTAGTTCTAGTTAATATTCTATATCTATTTCTTAAATCTTGAGCCCTTTCACTATCCTTCTGTCCTTTCACTAAAAGATCAAGGTGTTCTCTAGCTGCATCCTGCTGTCTTTGTCCAACAGTCTTGCGCTTTTCATTAATGAACTCTTTGAAGTCCATTAAGATCTCCTTATAGCTTCCCTACCTGCCCAATAAGTAGCTACACCTAATCTTCTCCCTTCTTGGGAGGGACTAATTCTCTTACCTGCTCTTCTTGCCTTAGCAACTCTTTTTTTAACTTTAATTGCAGCAACATCCTCTGCCTTTTGATAGTCTCCAGCTTTATAGCCCTCAAGTAGACCTCTTCCTGCTTGTGTAATGTAATATTTCATAATAAACCTCTAATTTATATAGCTATCTTCTATCTCTTTCCACCGAAATATTCAACAGCAAAGCCCTCAGTCACTAACCTTTCATTGATATTTAATCTCTCATCATCATCCTTACGCTCTCTTAATATGATACCTAAATATCTCCCATACTTACCTTTCTCTTTAGTCTGTAGGACAAGGTTAACATCTGAGTTAGTACCAATATTTAACAATTGAGTGAGTCTCTGTTTACTGGCTAATCCCCTCTTCTTCTCTTCTAAGTCCCTAGTCCTACTCTCTGGGGTATTTATCCCGTACATCCTCACTCTTATCTTGTGTGAGATATTGAATCCCAGGTCCAGGGTACAATCGAATGTATCTCCATCTACGATATGATCTATTGATTTTACTTGATACTCGTACATATTATTATCCTACTTTGGGTCTACTGGTTCGGTGGATCTGCCCTTCCACATCCACAAGTTAAATCCTCAACAGCCTTGTCTTTTTGTTTCTGTAAATCATCACTATAGCAATCTCCTAGCTTGGTAAGATTCCAACGAGGAGGATCACAACTCCCCGTACAAGAAGGTAAAGTGAATCTTGTAGTATGAATTTTTTTATTTCCCGCACACGCCTTCTCACAACAACCAGCTTTAAAGTAATGGTAACTTTTACCATGATATTTCACACCCCCTTCGGGGTTGTTTATCAAAAAGTTCTGCATATGTGTACCATGGTCTATATTCTCATTTAATTGATCTATCTCGTCATCACAAGTATAATATGTTAGAAATTTCCATTCTTTTCCTTCACACTTCCACTCTTTACATACTAATTCAACAGTCTGAGTCACATTCATATTGGAAAATTTAAAAGTGCTACAAAAGTGATGTGATGACCCCGTATCATTTCCATTTCTATCATAACCGTTGTAATCCACAACGAAATCTGCTTGATAATACCCTACGCAACAATATTTATCTTCTTTATCGTCTGCCATAGTCTATCTCTCGTCAAATATCTGGTAAAGTAACCAGATCAGACTGCCTCCTAATAAAATCATAAATGGTGTACTCATTTATTTATCCTTTTCCCCCTTCCCTGCGCTTTGCCGCTCTCCTCTCTACCTCTCTCCTATTGGCTCGATATAGCCACTCCTTACGACCCGACCTTGTTTTGGGATTCTCCTTATATCTTGCACCCAGCACAGCATCACGCTCTTCCTCTTCCCTTCTGTCTGCTTCTTTTTCTTTTTCGGGTCTTGCCGCTTTCGCTCTAACTTCCGCATCTGCTGCGTCAGTTCGTGGAGTTCTGTCTTCGGGTTCAAGGTGCTGTCCTCTCCTGGAGACAATTGCTGCCTTTTTGTGTGTTATTTTCCTTGCCTTCAAAGGCGTAGGGACTCTTAGTGTACGCGCTGACTCGCCATGTGACTGGGAGCCTGGAGTTATATATTCTCTTGCAGACTTAGAAGGGGAACTTTTTCTTCGCGAGAATTCTGGCCCCAATCCCGCTTTGAAATGTTTAGTATGCAGATCATCAGCCTTCTTAAGAGTAGCGTCTGCTCTTTCATGAGATCTTATCTGCTTTTGCTTTGCTCTAGGGGTTAGGGGTTCGCCTTTAGCACTAAACTCACCTGCTCTTTGCATGGCCGTTATACTTTTTTCTGTCAAAAACTCTCTTCCTGCTTGTGTAATATAATATTTCATTTAATCCTCCAATCCTTTTAACTTCTTAATGTCTTTCTCTAACTTCATTATCTTTTTCATCAATGTCTTACGATCCAGATAATATACAAGAGCTAAGGATACAACCTGTCTCGATTGTACCGAACCATTGGCTAGACCAGCGAATGTCTCAATATCTCCCAAATAATCATGGAGATTAGGATCTAAATCCTCCTCTCCTAACATTTGTCTCGCTAGACCGTAAATCCATGGCTCTGCTTTCATAGTATCTTCCCTTTTTGGTGCAAACATATCATATATATCATTGCTAATTCTTATTAGTTCTTCTGGGCTTTTGTCCACTATCCCTATTCTACTTCCATATCCATCAGATGATTGGGTGTCTCTGCTTCTGGTTTAGCACAATTAGTGGTTTTACTGCATACTACACAGCTTGAAAGTGCTGCTAGACTTATTACTGTTGCGATTAGTTTTTTCATAGTTAACTCCTTATTACATTTATATAGACCATGTATCGTCTGTGCGTGAAGAAAGAAACATCTATTTCTACTGTAGTATAGTGAGACATATAATCAATTGGTCCTATCTTTATTCCCTCCTCTATCATGTCATCTACCCAAGTCTCTCCCATAGGGATTTCCTCAATTAACTGCGGCCCTCTCTTCTTTGGGTGTGTTACGCACCCCACCAACAATAATAACGG
>Ga0209757_10000258_pt1 | contig 13073 bp, 16 predicted proteins | sample ETNvirome_6_1000_FD_185472 | JGI IMG/M metagenome (GOLD analysis project Ga0209757, IMG submission 185472) | Marine viral communities from the Pacific Ocean - ETNP_6_1000 (SPAdes) (version 2) | ecosystem: Environmental > Aquatic > Marine > Oceanic | place: Pacific Ocean | collected 2013-06-19 | reverse complement strand
TATATTCGCACATCCGGAACATTTCCACGCCGCCCACGGTTTGCCATTTTTCAGGCGGCAAAACTTCCAACATATCCCACCAAGTTTCCTTGCTAATTTCCACCCACGGTTTGCAATATTCTGCGTGGTCAAGCGTGCGGATTTTCTTTACCGCGTCGTCAAGCGGCAGAATAATTGCCCCCGGATGGCTGGCAAGGTATGCGTCCGGCGTTGTGGGGTTGTCTTGGTAGGCAACAAAGCCGTCCGGTTTTATGTAGCTTTCAATATGCCGCTCGCCTTCCACATATATGGCAAGCACTTCTTTTGCTTGTTTTTGTTTTGCTTTCATGTTTCCTAGTCTCCGCCTTGGGCGTGTTAACCCACGTTTGCCCGTTTGTTCTTATCCTAGCCAATCGGGCATCCAAGGCACTTTACCTGGCTAGGTTTGTGGTAATCCCACATTGCCGCCCTCGCAAGTTGCAAGGGCGGAGTGTAGGATTATTTTGCAAACTGTTTTCTGCTCCAAACTAGCCGCCCGTATTCAATTAACCATTCGGCACGTTTTTCGCTGATCTGATAATCTTCAGCAATCCGCGCAACCGTGAGATAATTATTGAGCCAATCAAAATAAAAGCTCGCCGCGTTTATTGGTTGATTCTCATTCTGTAAATCAGGATCAAATATATTCACGGGAGTTTTCGTTTTCTTGGTAAGGGCAATTTGATAATCTTTATTCATTTTGTGAGTTTGGTTATTTGCCTGAAAAGAAGTTTCTCAATGCGTCATCGGCTGCACCGTCTGGCGTGTTTGCTTCACCTGTTGCGACAACAGGTTTTCGCATTGCGCCCGATACCATCCTTATCTTTTTGCCCGTGCGGATTTCTCCAACATAGGTTTTGGATTGGTCATCAAATAGGATGCCAACATTTATTAAGTTACCAAGGGAATCCCTTCGCGGCAGTATTTGTGGGGTATATTTCATTTTTTTATCCTAGTCTATTGGTTTACTAATCGCACAAGGCAAACACCAGTTTCCTGGTATCTGCACAATGGGATTAATTTCTTATTATGTGCGCTACATAGTCGCAAACGTCTCCGCCTAATGTGGTGGCGTCATTTGTCCATGAAAAGTATTGCTCACCACAATCAACAAAGTTTGGGTCTTTGTTTGCTTGCAAGAATGAATCCACCGTTTGCAATTCGCTTTCCTCCAATCCGCTTGCGTCTCCATTGATTAGGTAGCTTGCCCAATAGGCTGGCAGTTTATAGGTGGTAGTTTCAATTTGTGTCATATTGATTTGTTTCCTAGCTAACTTTCCTAGTCTTTTGCTGGCACCGTGCCAACACAGAGAGCGTCGGTGCAAATGCGTACAAATGCAAATTAATTCGTAAACTTTATTTAACACGATGTGTCACAATTGGCATGGGATGTGCTTGTGAGAATTCATTGCTTTGAATAATTGGCTTTTCTTCCCCGTCCCTATTAGCTAAAACGTAACGCGCTTTTATTATGGCTGTTAAGATCACAAACAAACGCCCGCCAAGTGTGAAGAAGGTTGGCCGTAAACCAGCCATACGCAAATTGACTCCTGAAATGGTCACAGAAGCTTGTGAAGCACTAGCCTTGGGCTATCCACAAGCAAGGGTTGCAAGCTTGCTAGGATTGAATGAAAGCGTGTTCAATCGCATTCTCAAGAGAACGGAAGGTGCTGCTGTTGCCCTCTCTTTGGCAAAAGAGAGTGGAGTTAAAAAGAACCTCTCTTTAATCCACAAGCACGCGGAAAGGAACTGGCAAGCTGCCGCATGGCTACTGGAACGGTGCAATGGCATGGAATACGCACAGCGTACGCAAACCAACGGAACCGGCAACAGTTCAACGGGTTCTGTGCTGTTAACCTTGGTTCAGAATGTAACCGGCAAGACCAAGGAAGCCACCAAGCAAGCCACTGTGGAGATTTGACGCTTGCCTGCTTACTCAACAGTGGTTCCCAAAACCAATGTGCAGGGAATTCCCCGTCATCAGCGACCCACGCCCACCACCACCACCCCCCCCTGCTGCGCTTGCTGTTGCTCCCCCCTCCATCCAATAGCCCTAAACAAAAAAGCATATGACTATTGTTCCGGTAACATTGCGTGAGGCTAATGATTTCGTTGAGTCGTTTCATCGGCACAACGGGAGGACGGTTAGGAATGGTGGGAAGTTTGCGATTGGTTTGGAGGAAGGCGAACTGGTTGGGGTAGCGATAGTGGGCAATCCGTTATCGGCTACGTTCATGGTGCGAGGAACTGCGGAGGTGTTGCGGGTTTGTGTGAATGGGAAGGCCCCGAGGAATTCCAATTCAAAGTTGTATGGCGCGTGTTGGCGAGCGTGGAGGGCGATGGGTGGTGACAGGTTGGTGACTTATACATTGCAGGATGAGAGTGGTGCGAGTTTGCGTGGATCGGGATGGCGGATAGTCGCGGAGGTAAAGCCGCATGATGCTTGGGGCCGTAAGAGCAAGCGAGACGGCAAGGTGCGTGAATGGCAACCGATATACGGCCAACAGAAATTCAGGTGGGAGATAGCATGAAGAAGTCATCAAAGCCCGTTACAAGTAAACCTGCGGCCAAGAAGGCGGGTCGTCCGAAAGGATCAAGGAACCGGAAAGGTAAGGAGAGTGAACTGGCTCGGTCAAAGCGTTCTGACTTGCATTGGTTTGCGAAGACGTATCTGGACATGGACTTGTATCCTTGGCAGGTGGATGTGTTGAAGGAATTGAATTATCGTGAGAGTCGTGTGGCGTTGAAAGCGGCGAATGGTAGTGGGAAGACTAGTATGGTGGCGGCGATAGCGGTGTTGTGGCATGTGATTAGTTTTCCTGATAGCTTGGTGGTGTGTACTGCTGGAGTTTATCGTCAGGTGGAAGCTGCTTTGTGGCCTACGTTGAAGAGGTATGTGCAGCAATTGACGGCGGGTGAGGGGTTTGAGGTTACGCAGAGTGGGTTGAGGTTTGTGAATGGGGCGCGGGCGATTGGGTTTAGTGCTAGTGACCCGCACAAGGCGGAGGGTTGGCATAGGCAGGGGGAGAGTAACAATCTTTTGTTTATTGTGGATGAAGCGAAGGGTATCCATGATGATGAGATTTTCCATGCGGTTGAGCGGTGTCAGCCTAGTCGGTTATTGATGATGAGCAGTCCGGGAGCGGCTACGGGTTTCTTTTATGACGCGTTCACTAAACAACGGGAGCGTTGGGAGACATTTACTGTGACGGCCTATGACTGTCCCCATTTGACGAAGGACTGGATTAGCGAACAGATTGCGACTTATGGAGAGAGCAGCCCTTTGATTCGGAGTATGATCTATGGCGAGTTCATGGATGACAGTGATGAGGGTGTGGTGTTGATGTTGAAGGACTTGGAGAAATGTTTGAAGGAACCGCCTGAGCGTAAGGATGGGATGAAGTGTGCGTTTGTGGATTTCGCAGCAGGAGGTGATGAGTGTGTGTTTGCTTTGCGAGTGGGCAATGAGGTGACAGTGATGGAGTGTTGGAAGGATCGGGACACGAACAAGAGTATAGGTAGGTTATTGCAGTTGTTTGATATTCATGGGGTGGTGGGGGATGAGGTGTATGGAGATGAAGGCGGTTTGGGATTACCGATGTGCGATGCCTTGATGGAAGCGGGGTTTGACATCCATCGGGTAAACTTTGGGGGGAAACCTTTTGATCCTAGGTATACTAATCGGGGGGCAGAGATTTGGCATCAGGCAGCTAGAGCTATTGAGCGGCAGGATGTGCGTTTGTTTGATGATGGATTGTTGCATCAACAGATGATTACCAGGAGGAGCGATGTGGGTCGGTCAGGCAAGCTGGGAGTGGAACCGAAGGATCGCATGAAGGCGCGTGGATTGGCTAGTCCTGACAGGGCTGACGCGGTGTTGGGGTGCATAGCTTGTGGAGGCGGGATAGGCGGGTCTTGGGAATATTATGAGAGTATTAGCCGTCCATCACTGGGCGAGTTGTATGATGAAGCGGAGGCTATAGCTGATTCAATGTCTGTCCCGCCGGGGATGGAGGTTGGATGGTAATATGAATTATTTATTTGCCAGTGGTGTCACATTGTGTTACGGGGGATTGAATGAAGGTTGTTAAGGAGAAAAAGGTTAAGCGGGGGAACATAACTCCACAGGGATATACTGTGCCGACCAAGGCGGATATTAAGGCCGGGAAGATTGAGCCGCGTGGTCGCAACCGTGGAAGGGGAAGATAAATGGCAGGTAACTGGATTCAAAATGCGAACATTAAGAAGGGGGCATTCACAAGGAAAGCCAAGGCAGCAGATAAGTCTGTCGGGCAGTATGTGAAACAAGTCCTGAAACCGGGTTCCAAGGCAAGCGCGAAAACGAAGAAACAGGCGGTCTTGGCCCGGACATTCAGGAACATGGCGCGTAAAGGTTGACGATCAGCATTGAGCGACAAAAAGATTTGTCAGTCAAAATCGGGGGAATATGAGCGACTAACTGAAGGGAAAGATCATGCCAAAGAATAAGGGATTTAATTTACCACCCACCTATGCTGAAACGAAGGAGCGCGAAGCGGTGCGCCAGTGGAGACTCAAGGGGAAGACTCCTGCCATTGTTACTGCCGCGAGAAAAGCGAAGAGCGGAATCCTGAAAGAAGAGGAAGCCATCAGAAGCAAATCGGATCGGAACGATGCGACAGTTAAACTTTGGGAGCAGGGAAAAATCACCTCTCAAGAAATGTTCAAGAGGATGGAAGACAAAAAGTAGATATTTAGATGAGCGAGAAGATTTACAACTTGGTGGCGGATGACATCAAGTCCCGCGTGGAATGGGAGACGCGACAGGCGTTGTGGTATCAGATGCGTAACAACGGTCTGAAGCGGAAACACAAGCCTTGGCCTAACGCGGCTGATATGCATTTCCCGTTAATAGATACCACCATCAACAAGTTGAAGCCGGGGTTCTTTCAACAAGCCATGGGGCTTGAGGTACTGGCTACGTTTGTTCCCATGCGAAGTCAGTTGGCGGGATTCACCACGGCGGCTGAACAATGGTTTTCCTATAAGCTCCATGAGCAGAGCAACTACGCCACGGAAGTGATGAGTTGGATTGACCATATGCTGATGGGAGGTCGCGGGGTGCTGAAGGTGTTTTGGAACCCGGACAAGCGGCGAGTGGAATTTCAGGCGATAGACCCGCTCTTTGTGATTGTTCCGCCTTGGACGAAGGGGGTGGACGGAGCCGACAGGGTGGCACACGTGTTGCCAATGAGCGAGGCGGCGTATAAACGCGCCGGTATCTATGACACATCCAAGGCGGTCATTAACAAGATTCGGGGAGGTGTGGAGGATAACGAGGGGATCAGCAATAATCTCCGTAACCGGAAGGAAATCCGCGAGGGGTTAACCTTTAGCCGTGATCGCGATCAGATCATAGTTTGGGAGGTTTACACGCGGAAAGAAAAGGACGGGGAATGGCAGATTGAAACCTTCTCACCGCAGTCACCTGAAACCAAGCTGCGCGATACCATGGCTGTACCATACGACCACGGGCAACCTCCGTTTGCCTCCTGTGAGTATGAGATCACCGATGGCGGGTGGTACAGCCCGCGTGGCGTGTGTGAGATGTTGGGAACCTTTGAGGTCAGCCTGAACAAGATTTGGAATGAAAAGATGGACTGCGCCACGTTGTTCAACCAGCCGCTCTTCAGGGCTGAACGTGACCTGCCCAACTCGGTTAATCTGCGGATGAAACCGGGACAGATTTTGCCCTTTGGAATTGCGCCGGTTCCCATGCCGCAACCCCCGATAGATTTTGACAAGGAACTGATGCGAACACAGTCAGTGGCTGAACAGCGCGTGACGGTTCCCGATTATGGAATCAATCAGGTGATGGCATCGCAGGACAGGCGCACGGCCACGGAGATTGAATCCATCAATGCCCAGTCCCAGCAGAACATGGACTTGCGACTGCGCCTTTTCCGTCAGGCACTGGGGACGTTGTATCGTCAGGCTTGGGAACTATTGATTCAGTTTGACGGGGAAGATTTACAGTTCCGTTTCCTTGAGGACAGCCTGATGCTTGATCCGGTTGCGTTGCACGACGAGTACCAGATTGAACCGCGTGGGGGCATGGATATGGTGAGCAAAGCCATGCTGCTCAACAAGGCGGTGCAACGGAAGCAGTTGTTTATGAACAGCCCATGGATTAACCAGGTTGAACTGGACAAGAGCATTCTTGAACTGGAAGACCCGTCCTTGATACCGCGACTTATCCAAGACCCGAACGAGAAGGAAGGCAACGAGGTATCCGATGAGAAGAAGATTATTCCTGCGTTGATGCTGGGCGAGATGATTCCGGTGGAGGGCGGTCAGGATGCGCGGGTAAGGATCGGGGTACTGATGCAGTTCCTTGAGAAAACCCGGCAGAGCGGGATGCAGGTTCCACCGCAGGGGCAACAGGCTATTAGCTCAAGGCTGGGCGAATTACTCAATGCCTATGAGCAGGTGGACACGAATAATGCGCGGGCCTTGCGGAAGGATGTGGAGGAGTACCTTATGCAGCTAGGTTTCATGCCGGACAAGAAGGAGCAGGAAGCCATGGAGATGCAAGCCATCACGGGACAGGTTCCGGCTCCTGAAGCTCAAGCGATTGAGGAGACGGAAGCAGTGGTTCAACAGGGAGATTATTAATTATGGCAGATAAGAAACGGAGAGTGATAGAGTTAAGGGTTCCGGGGTTAGCACCGGCAAAGGATGAACCACCCAACACAGACCCAACCAAGGGCTTTGTGGCCCCACCATCGGAGAAGAAGCCAGCGGTTCAGAGAGAACCCGGCTACGTTAGGGATTTTTTTGATCCGTCTGGCGCAAAAAAGAGGCGAGAAGATCGGTCAAAAAAAGAAGAAAACAGAGCGTTTCCGCTTGGTAAGCATGACGGCGGCTACCACGTTATTGAGGGGCCAACGGTTTATTCTGGAGGAATGTATGGACTGCCGAGGGAGGAGGCTCCAGAGTTAAGGGAGTCCACGAAGCTTCCAGTTAGCTCTAACGCATATCCATCAGTCACCGACATCAAGGATGCCGAATTGCCGAAAAGTGCGGCAGAAGCCTTTGCCAAGATGGTATTGGAACTGCCAACCAAATCGGGCCGTCAGTTGAGGGATTCTTACGATGAGGATGTGTTGTATTACATGGCGGTGTTGCAAGACGAACACCCTGACTTTGACCAAACCAAAGAGAACGCAGAACGCCTCCTTTGGAAAATGCCGCTAAAAGGTGGGGCGCAGCATCCCACAAGAAAGAAAATATTAAGGATAAGGAGAAAAGGGGAATAGAGGGCAGTGGGAAGATTTTTGAAATTTATTCGCATGGCTTGGCGTCTATCTGGGAATCTGCCTTGGGTGGACGAGCCGGAATGGCGCGTGGATGATTCCACTGCACTACGCCAGTTTCTTTCCAGTCGGGCAGGAAAAAAGTTGAGGGCGATTTTGTTGAACATGGTTCTGCGACAAAACGCGCACGTAGTCTCACAATGTGACACAAAGAACTTGCAAATAGAGGCAGGTTATGCAAACGGTATGAGAACCACGGTTCATACGCTGGAAACTCTGGCGAGGGAAATTGAGCCAATAGAGGAATTTACAACGGACGACATTGGGGTCGAGCGTTCGTTGAGTTAAGACCCCACAGCACGGTCTGCCCCATGAATGCGCGGGCAGGACGAGGATAGCATTCAACAAAAGGAGCGTTTGATGGCAGAGGAAACTGGTGACATAACCGCCGACCAACTGTTGGCCGCTGCACAGGAGCATGATGCTGCTGTGGAGGCGGGTGAAACACCTGAAGTGCAGGTGCTAACTGAAGAACCGGAAGTGGAGGAAACTCCGCCACCGGAGCTACCGCAGGAGGAAGGAGAGGAAGAGGTCAGCCCTCCAGATCAAGACGCTGAAATTAGTAGTTCATTGAAAGAGGAGCAGCCCGAAAAGGTTGCCGACAAGAAGCAGAGCAAGTATGCGAAGAATCAGGCTCGCCTGGAAAAGTCTTGGACTGGTGTAAACGAGGCCAAGGAACAGAACAAGCAGCTTGAGGCCCAGTTGCAGCAACAGACGCAGGAGTTGGAAAACGAACGCCAGCGAATGATTGCCCAGCAGGGATACCGTGATGAACACGGCCATACAGCCAAGGATTACGAGGAAGCTGCGAAAGGGTTTGATGAGGAAGGTGAGTCTGACTATGCCCAATCCGCCCGCGCCAAAGCCAAGGAGCTTGGGGCGGCAGAGGATCAGGCCAAGGCGAACGTCTCTCAGGCCCAATACCAACAAGCGTGGGAAGCGAAGCGTCGGGAATTAATGACGCGCGTCCCAGAACTGAATGACATGAGCAATCCTCTTACCCAAAAGGCACAAGCGATGCTCCAGAATAACCCGTCACTGACGGCTAGTCCTGATGGACTGGAAATGGCAGTGAAGATGGCGAGACTGGAATTGAAGTCGGGCAGCACGGAAGAGTCTGCTACCAAGCTCCTTGAACTACAGCAAAAATATAACAAACTGGAAAAGAAAACGTCAGTACAGGGTGGGTTCACCGGGGAGAAGTTGAATGGCGCGAAAGGTTTTGAAGACATGGACGACGGGGAGCAGGAGAAATTCCTGCGCCAAGCCGCCATGGCCCATGACGATTCGCTTTAACAGCTTCTTCACAATGTGACACGTTTATGCTGACGGGAAGGAATAAAAAGTTATGGCAACGAATACCACAACTACACTATCCAACCAGTATCAGAATTATTTCAGTAAGAAATTACTGTCCTACGCTGTTCAAGCACTGATATTGGATCAGTTCGCCAAGAAAGCTCCTCTCCCTGCGAGGGCGGGCCACAAGGCGATCACCATGTTCCGTTATGGCGCACCTTCAACCTCTGCCATTGAGGCATTGACCGAAGGCACAACGCCCAGCGGAACTCGCACGCTCTCTCTTGCGAAGATTGAGAAAACATTGGCTCAACGGGGTCAGGTCATTGAGTTGACTGACATCCTGACTGCCACTGATTTATTCAACAGCTTGCAGCAGAGTATCAAGACCAATGGGCAGGACGCCGCGTTGGATATGGACACCATTACCCGCAACACAATTGTGGGGTCAAATGTGGCCGGTGACGCCATGGAAAACACGTTTTCCACCTACGTTCTGGATAACAGCGACGAACTCGTTGAGATGTACGCTGACGGAACGAAGGAGACATGGGCAGATGGTGACGGCACTGCCGAGTACACTACGTTCTCTGACCGAGTGAACGACGACACGTTGCTTAACGCTGCGGCTGTTCTGAATGCTGTTACTCAACTGAAGGTTAACCGCGCACAATCCGCAAGAGGCGGAATGTTTGTTGCAGCGGCAAGCCCACAGGTGATTAGCGACATCATGGTGGACACTACTTGGGTGAATGCTGCACAATATAGTAATGTGCAGGATTTGTATAAAGGCGAAGTTGGTTCCCTCTACGGGGCCAAATTCATTATGACCACAAATCCGTTCATTACTAATGGCGACCTCGGAACTGACGCTGACCGCTTCATCTATTCTGATTATGGTGGCGGAACTGCTGCGAACAAAGACGTTCATGCGACAATATTCCTTGGCGACGAGGCTTACGGTTGTCCTGACTTATCAAGTCAGTCTCCGTTTAGCCCCAAAGTTGAGATTGTTGACACGGCTGACAAAAGTGATCCGCTAAACCAAAAAACCACGTGTTCATTTAAAACATATTGGACGGCGTTGCGATTGAATCCTCTTTACTACGTCATCATGCGTAGCAAGACGGCCTCAACCGCCTAACCAAACAAGTCATGCACAAGAAAAAAGGCATGACCATTATTATTGCCGTGGGTGGGGGTGGAAAACCCCCGCCCACAGGCTCTAGTATTAAACCTTCAAAGAAATCCCAAAAGGAGGGATGTGAAATGATTAACTTACCAATAGAGGCTCTTGTTGATGAAAACGGCGAGGGAGAAGAAGTGGCTCCTGAAGTGGGCGATACTGTTGTGCTGGATGAAGTTGCCGGTGAGGTAACTGGAGTTGACGGGGGCATTGCCACCATTGACTTGAAAAGCGCAGGAGGAGTTCCCATTGAATACGCTGCCCATAATGAAGAGGCCGCACCAGCGGAGGATGTGGAGGGAGCCGAGCTTCTGGAAGCAGCCATGGCCGCTGACGTGGAGGAGGGCTATTAATGCCCCTCCACGACTTTAAGAACGACAGTGGAAACATCATTGAGTGTCTGGTTCCGAAGGGAACCGATACCGTTGATGTTGATGGCGTCACCTACACCAAGACCAACGGGCCGTCTGGCTTTGCCATGCCCGGAAAGGCTGTGGGCATCAAGCCGCAGAAGGATCAGGTCAAGGAAGGCTATTACGGATTGGAGTGCAAGGAAGGCTCCAGGTTCCTGCGTCAATCAACTTTCTCCACCAAACAAATCAAAAAAGCATGGGGGTTTTAGATGGCTACATTAACGGGAAGATCAATTTCCGGTTCATATACTGAACTGCTAAAGACAACAAGCGCGAGTGGGATAACATCGTCGCTGGACACTGTACAGGACGGTGACGGCACAGATTCTGTTCTCCAGTTAAGCACGACTGGCGTTAAGTCTACTGGCACACTTGAGGTGGCGGGCATAACCACGGCCACAGGTGGCGTGGTGGGCGACTTGACGGGTGATGTTACAGGCGATCTTACTGGCAATGTTACGGCCACAAGCGTTCTGGTTGATGGCGTTATCGGGACTACGCAGAGTGCAAGTGACAATTCAACCAAGGTTGCGACCACGGCTTATGTGGACGCGCAGGTTGGAACCTCTGACACCTTGGCCGAGGTTCTGGCTAATGGCAACACGACAGGTTCAACCAATATAATTGTTTCAGCCAGCCAATCCATTACCACGGATACGGTTGCCGAGACGACTGCTGCTGCGGGTGTAACGATAGACAGCGTTCTGGTTAAGGACAACACCGTTACGGCGACAACTTTTACTGGTGCGTTGACAGGCAACGTGACTGGGAATGTAACGGGCAACGTAACAGGCGATGTAACAGGCGATGTAACAGGCGATGTAACCGGAGATGTCACTGGAGATGTCACCGGAGACGTTACGGGCGATCTTACAGGTAACGCTGATACCGTCACCACCAATGCAAATTTAACAGGCGAAGTTACAAGTTCGGGTAATGCTGCCACCATCGCAGATGATGTGGTGGATGAGGCAAACCTGAAGGCAGACAACTCGCCTACCAATGATTATGTGCTGACTGCAAAGTCAAGCGCATCGGGCGGTCTTACGTGGGCCTCCCCGACGACTGGAGATATTACTGGCGTTACTGCTGGGACAAACCTGAACGGTGGCGGAACGAGCGGGGCCGTAACCCTCAACCTAGATACAACAATTACAGGTTTGACCTCGGTGACTTCCACGGACTTTGTGGGGGATGTAACGGGCGACCTGACAGGAGATGTCACTGGAGATGTGAGCGGCTCATCAGGCAGTTGCACGGGCAATGCGGCTACAGTTACCACTAATGCAAATTTAACAGGAGATGTAACTTCAAGCGGGAACGCAACAACCTATAATAATGTAATACCTGTTGCGAAGGGCGGAACAACATTAACAGGATTTACAGCAGGTGACATTCTTTATGCTGATACTACAACCACATTAGCAAAACTTGCAAAAGGCTCTGACACAGAGGTTCTGACTCTTGCATCTGGTGTTCCTTCATGGGCATCACCTACTACGGGCGATATAACCGGAGTCACAGCAGGGACGAACCTGAGCGGGGGTGGGACATCGGGAACTGTAACGCTTAACCTTGATAACCCTGTGGTGGCTGATGTTACTGGTGATGTAACGGGCGACCTTACCGGAAATGCTGACACCGTTACTACTAATGCGAATTTAACGGGCGACGTAACGAGCGTGGGCAACGCCACCACATTGGGAACGGTTGCAGTGGCGAAGGGCGGAACGAACCTGACGAGTTATGCGACTGGGGATGTGTTGTATGCTACTGGTTCAACCACTCTGGCTAAACTTGCAAAACCGGGAACACCTGCGGGTGAGGTCTTGACCTTTGCAACATCAGCCTCGGCTCCCTCATGGGTGGCTCCAACCACTGGAGACATCACGGGCGTCACGGCTGGGACGAACCTTAATGGAGGTGGAACCAGCGGAACTGTAACCCTGAATCTGGACAATCCCGTGGTGGCGAACCTTACAGGGAACGTCACTGGCGATCTTGCTGGTGATGTTACTGGCGATGTTACTGGAAATGCTGACACTGTTACCACCAATGCAAACCTGACAGGGGAAGTTACGAGTGTAGGAAATGCTGCTACTATTGCTGACGATGTAGTTGATGAGGCAAACCTTAAAGTAAGCAACGCCCCCACAAACGGATATGTCCTTTCAGCGCAGTCAGGCGATACTGGGGGTCTTACATGGGTAGACAACTCTCATGCCGCAGGTACGGTTACAAGCGTTTCCGGTGCTGGCACAGTTAACGGATTGACCTTAACTGGAACAGTGACCAGTTCGGGAAGCCTGACACTGGGCGGGACACTTTCAAGCGTGGCAAACTCTGCGCTAACCAATTCCTCCGTAACGGTTGGCTCAACCGCAATCAGCCTCGGCGCAACCGCGACAACTATTGCTGGGTTAACTTCAGTTACTTCCACGACCTTTGTCGGAGCCTTGACAGGAAATGCTAGTGGCTCGTCAGGTAGCTGCACAGGCAACTCGGCTACGGCTACGCTTGCCTCTACTGTTACGGTCACGGACTCAACGGCAGACACAGCATTTCCAGTTGTGCTTCACGATGAGTCAAACGCACTTTTAGATGACACAGGGGCGTTCACTTACAACCCCAACTCCTCAACCGTAACGGCAACCACATTTGTCGGTGCTTTAACGGGCAATGCGAGCGGCACAGCGGCCACGGTCACAGGCGCGACTCAAGCTGCGATTACCAGCGCAGCCAATCTCGTCACGGTGGGAACCATCGGAACTGGTGTGTGGCAAGGCACGGCAGTTGACGGTG
>Ga0209757_10000257_pt1 | contig 13080 bp, 9 predicted proteins | sample ETNvirome_6_1000_FD_185472 | JGI IMG/M metagenome (GOLD analysis project Ga0209757, IMG submission 185472) | Marine viral communities from the Pacific Ocean - ETNP_6_1000 (SPAdes) (version 2) | ecosystem: Environmental > Aquatic > Marine > Oceanic | place: Pacific Ocean | collected 2013-06-19 | reverse complement strand
ATGTATATCGGTTCAAAAGCTGGACCCTTTAAAGTTTCTCCAACTATACCTAATGTAGTAACACCTACACTTTGTGCTACAAATGTTAAATCTTTCTCTGAAGTATATACCCCTGGAGAAACAAATATTTTATTACCGTCTGCCATGTTTTATAATTTTTAAGATATTTTATTTTCTTTTATAATAAATACATGGGGTATTGACAAAAGTTACGGAGTAAATAGCTATATTTTAGGGTTAGTATGTAAATTTTCATACTTTTTTCATACAATACCATAGTTATATTAAAAATATCCCCTGTAATGCCAACCACAGATAAAAAACCAAAAATAAAAAATTTAAAGATAAGTGTTAAATCACATACACAACTTAAAGTCTATTGTAATAAAAAAGGTTTAAAAATGTTTGCATTTATAGAACACTTAATAAAGGAAAATTGTAAAACAACTAGAGATATATATGGTGAGGATTTAACCGATTAAGATTTGTTGTAAAGTTAACATAGCCACTCCAGAATTTTGTTTTACAATAGTTACTTGCAAAACATCACCAGGATTAATCATAACCGGGTCATATGTCTCACCAAAATTTGTAGAATTAACCGAAAGTGAATAAGACGCTATATTTTTAAGTCTTAAAACTGAGACATTAACTTTATCATTATACGATACAGCAATTACTGTAACACCAACCTGGAATGTTAATCTCCTATTTGATTTAGTAGCATTTGGTTCCCCCATATTCCTTTTTTCTTTTTCTCTTTCCTTCTCATCCACCCCAAACATCATTAAACTCCTACTAATAGCTGGTTTAACTTCAAACTCTTCCTCATCTAGTAAAAATCCTTGTAATTGGAATTGGTAGTTCTGTTGGTAGTATCTTCTTTCCTCTGTATCTATTTGACTTTCGTCCCCTATAGAACTTAATACTATTGGGATGTAGTGCCCTTTAACAAAGGTATAAGCTTGTCTAGATGTGAACTTCTGTAGCACCACCCTATTAAAGTTATTTAATTCTCTCATTCTATTACATATTATTTTTACATCATATATAATATCTACTGGTACTGGTTGTGGTATTGTATAAACATCATACCCTTTTCTATTACCATCCCAAGTAGGTACCTTAGCGTAATGAAATTGTTTTCTATCTGGTATAGTGTACTGTAAAGCGGGATTGGTCCCATATTGTACCTCTGGTTTTCTAACTACCACAATAAATGGTAACTCTACATTTTTATCCGCATTAGCAAATTTCCATGTCTGAGAGAATTCTGCCCACCTTTGTAGTGTGAGAATACGGCCTATAACATTAACTTTTTTACCATTAGTTACTGTTTTTAGTTGGTCTTGGGTAAAATCTAACATTCCTTTGTCAAGGTCAGCATGCAAAACTGATTTAGGTAAATAAGTCCCATCATCAGCAATTAAGTCCGTCAACTCACTTCTTCTATATGGTGTAGTTATCCCATTATAACCTGTGGGGTAGTGTCCTTGTATAGGCCCTGGGGCTATATTTAAAGTTTTTTTTATTTTTTTCGGTATTCCCATTATACTCCTTTAAATTCATTTTCACTAACCCATGAACATACTATTGTTCTGTAGAAAGCTTTATACCCACCTATGGTGTGTTTTATGTCTGATGTCACTCTACCATCATTTGTTACTACATAATATCTCATTGTAGTTTCATTTTCTGGGTATCCAATATAGTCACCGTAATTTATATCGATACTTAATTCTTCTAAATGTTTTTTGTACACCCCTAAGGTCATATTTCCTGGTTCCATTTGATTAACTAAACCACCACCATAACTTTTATTATTCGGTGCGTCAATTTTTACATAAGCATTAAACTCTACCGGTGGTTTGTACCTAATTTCTTCTACACCAGATTCTCCATATACATCATCAACATCAGATAATTTTTTATCCACCCTAAATAAAACCATCGTAAAATGCATATCACCATGTAACCACTCCATGCCTACGTCTTGTTCTAGCTGAAAATCTTCAGAACTAAAAAATTTAGATATTCTTGTAATAGGTATTTTTTTATTTGCCATATGGGTTTCCTTTTATTATAAATACAATTTGTCTTTCTTTTCTCTTTTTATTATATTTTAATATGGAAAATTTTCCTTCAGAGATTAAAGCTAAAAATTCGTTAGTTACTTATGATGGGGCCAATAACTATATTATAGGTCTTAAAAATAATATGCTTAATAGTAAAACTTTGACATTGACAAGGTCACAATCAGACTATATTAATAACAATTATAATGAAAAACCTAAAATTGTTAGATTATGGATGGAAATAGATGATTACTTATCTAAAGAACTGATGTCCACTAAATTTCTACAAACGCCACCTAAATCTATATGGATAGAAAAACTTTTAGCTGAAACAGATAAAGCTTATCATGTTTGGGGTAAGGTGGTAGAGGCTCACCCACTTAACTCTTTCTGGGTCCCTAAGAACCAAATTGTTCCTAGAGAAAATCCTGATTTAGACGTTGATTTTACGGTTTTTTCACATCGTCCACCGTTCGAACACCAAAAAGAAGCTATAATTAAATTAGTTTCTAATAAGAAATATATACTCGCCGATGATATGGGTCTGGGTAAAACTAGTTCTGCTATTATGGCTAGTATTAATCTTAAATTAAAAAAAGTATTAATTATATGTCCAGCATCTTTAAAAGTTAACTGGAAAAGAGAAATAGAAAATTATAGTGATGAACAGGTAGGTATTGTGGAAGGAAAGAAATGGGAAGACGGAAAATATGTTATTATAAATTATGATATCTTAAAAAATTTCCATTCTCTTCCTAAAGATTCAGATAAGAAAACTCAAATACTAGATTCTAAATTTGATTTGGTTATAATAGATGAGGCTCATTATGCATCCAATGGTAAAGCACAAAGAACTAAGTTAGTTAATAACCTTACAACTAAAATAGAAAGATTATGGTTGTTATCTGGTACGCCTATGACTTCTAGACCTATGAATTATTATAATTTATTAAAATTGGTTGGTTCTAGAGTCGCTAATAATTGGATTAATTATGTTAGGCGGTATTGTGATGGTAAACAAATTTTTAGAGGCTATAGGAAAATCTGGTTGACTTTCGGAGCAACTAATCTAGAAGAATTAAGGGATAAAACTAATGATAGGGTTTTACGTAGGTTAAAAGAAGATGTTCTAGATTTACCTGATAAAATTATTACCCCAATTCATATGGAGTTAAAATCAAAAGTATATGAAACTGAAATGGGTGAATATTTAGATTGGCAAAGAGAGAACAAAAATCGGGGCCTGAGCATACAATTATCTAAATTAATGAAGGTAAGACAAATAATAGCCTTAGAAAAAGTTAAAGAGACCATACAATTAATAGACCAATGTTTACAACAAGATAAAAAAGTTATTGTTTTTACTAATTTTACGGAACCTTTAATGACATTACATGAAAAATACAAAAAAGAATCTGTTATTTTAAACGGCACAATGAAAAAAGATGCACGTCAAGAAAGCGTAGACCGTTTTCAAAATGATGATAAAATAAAAGTTTTTATAGGTAATGTAAAAGCGGCAGGTGTGGGTATTACCTTAACTGCTGCTGAAGTAGTTATATTTAATGATTTATCTTTTGTCCCCTCCGATATGTCACAGTGTGAAGACCGTGCATTTAGAATTGGCCAAGATAAAAAAGTTTCTTGTATATACCCAATTTATGATAATACCATAGAAAGAACAATCTATGAAATAGTTAATAAAAAGAAATCAGTCATAGATACAGTTATGGGTGATAATATCAATGAAGAAGATATTATGGGAGAATTTCTAAACGGATTGTAAAAACACACTTTTCCTTATATTTATTATAAAACAATTGTTATGAATAAAAAAGAACTTACAAAAAAACAACTCAAGGGTAGACTGATTACCATTACGGAAGCAAGAAGCACTATTAAATCAGAATTAAAAAAAGCTTACATGTCTTTAAAAAATCTTAAGTCTTTATTGGTTGGGCATAGAACAGGTGACCAAACATTATCGTTTAGTGATTTAAAGAAAATTAAAACAGCTGCTCGACATATCGAGGATATCTATGAGGATATGACTGACGAGGAAATGACTGATAAGGAAGAAAAAAAAGAAAAGGAAGTAGAGAAGAAAAATGAACAGTCTGAAGGTCATGGAAAAATGTATAATGCCCTATCAAGTATTAAAGAAGGTAAAGTTTTTAAAATGAATGAATCCACTTTAAAAAGAGTGGTGGAAAGAGTAATTAACGAACAACCAAATAATATCAAAGAACAACAAAAAGAATTATACCGTGAAATGTTGAGATTACACAAGACTGATAAAACTGGTTTCTTTAACAAAATAAATCCTGATGCACACAAGTTTGCTGATGGTCTTGCAAGGTTATTAGGAGCTAAAGATAAGGGTGCACCATATCAATGGATAGTTAAGGAAGCAAAGGAAAAGTACGGTACGATTTTACCAAATGCAAATGATATTGATTTACTGAAGTTATGGTACAGTACGTTGGAGAAATTCTTATAAAAACCATATATAAGATAATTAATTAGAGGTCCTTTTTTGGGGCCTTTTTTTAATGGCAACTTCCAAGTATTTATATAGAAAGGATATATTATGCCAGCAACAATAGACCCAGTAAAAAGAGAAAAATTATTTACCCAACTAAGACATACATTAGGTGCACCATTACGTGGTGTTGAACTTGCGGATGAAATGTTGGATACCGCGTTAGAGTTAGCAATACTAGACTATGGTCAGTATGTGCAAGACTGGTTAATAGAAAATCAATGGGCTTCATTATATGGTCAAGACTTAGATGTTATATCTTTAACGAGTGCCTTCTTAACTAGAGACTTAAGTTTTGAAACCTCATTTACTTATGCTTATTCTAAAATTGTTGGTTTACAAGCTGGTGGACCGTACCAACTAAAACAAGACTATCTTACTCTTAGTGCTGATACACAAATATATCAAATTCCTGCTGGTAGAGAACTTAATGAACTACTGTGGTATTCTAGAGCTGAACTTAATGAATCCTTTATCGACCCTTTCTTGGGCGGTTTTGGTGGTATGGGCGGTGGTATGGGCTTAGGTGGTGGTGGGGGTATGGCTCAGATGGGTATACAAGGTTCTTATTTCTTAATGCCTGCTTTTGATGTTTTGTTGAGGATGCAGGATAGGAATATAAAGAACCGTATGATTGGTGGTGAAATGACATACAGAGTTACTGCTGGACCAGGTGGTATACATGGTCCCAAATATGTTCATTTATATAATGTTCCTGGTGGTAGATTTGACTTTGGAAATATTATGACTCACCAACACCGGGTTTGGTATTGGTATTATGATTCTGGTCCTGAAAATAGGGATGATTGTTTGGATGCAAATAAAGATATTGTATTATTGCCTAGTGATGTTACATTAGATGAGATGGAATTTACTGAACTTAACCCACCCGCACAATCATGGGTGAGACGTTACTTTTTTGCAAAAGGAAAAGAGATGTTAGGTAGGGTTAGAGGTAAATTTAGTGGTAATCTTAAAACGCCGGATTCGGAATTGACAATGGAGTATGCAGATTTGCTTACTGAATCTAAAGATGAAATAGCCAAATTAATAGAAGAATTAATGGCTAGATTAGAAAGATTAAGAAATGACAAAATGTTAGAAAGAAAAGCTCTTGAAGCGGAAAGTTTAAATAAATCATTGGGTTATCGACCAATGAATCCTGGCACAATATTTGTAGTATAAGATGGCTTTTTACACTAAAGTAGATTATAATAGACAATTAAGACAAACTGGTGGAACCGCCACTTTTTCTGGTTCCTCTATATTTGAGCAAACGGTAAATATAGGGTCCGCATGTACTGTAGGAGCGGGATTAACTGGTTGTGGTGAGTTTATGGTATATAAGTGTAAGGATTGGGAGGAACAGTGTGGTATTGGTTGCGTTTATAACTCTGGAACTACTGGGTATACATTTATGGTAGCCCCATATTCCGCAACCTCAGCTTCTTCTGTAGTAACAATTACACCATTTTCTGCAGTAACAGGATATACAGCTGTATTAGCTATAGGGAAAACACCAACACCACCATTAAGTGGTGGTACGACAAATCCAGGGATAAGTGCGAGTACCCTACAAATAGATAAATTAGGTTTACTATTAGATTCTGTTACTAGTGGAAATGTAGATATACAAATAGATGAGTATGGTAATATTGTTAGGGGTTCTTCGTCCTCTAAAAGATATAAAACTAATTTACGACCGATAGGCCCACAAAGGTATAGGAAATTATTAGACCTTAACACTTACTTTTTTAAATATATAGAAACTGGTGGTGATGGATTTGGTATGATAGCTGAAGAATTAGAATCGTTGGGGTTTCGTGAGTTGATTGTGTATGATAGTTTGGGTAGACCGGACAATATACGATATAATATTCTTTCAGTTGCATTATTAAGTTTACTACAGGGATTATATAAGAACGGCATTAATCTAGATTATAATTCTACGGTAGAAACCGATATAAAAACTAGAGTTATTAGTTCTGATTACACTACAGCTGGTGAATATTTATTAGTTATAACTAAAGAATGTACAATAACTTTAAACTCACAAAAAGATAAAAAAATAAAGATAAAATCTTTGTCTAATGTAGAAATTTTACCAGATATCGGATTGATAGATAATAAATGGGAATCATTAAGTTTAACTGGTGATAGTTGTGTTGAATTTGTTTTTGTCGATGAGTTGTCTACGTGGGTGGTTGTTAGTTCTGATGGTTTAAAGGAGTCTTAGTTCCTCTATAAAAGAATTTTCGTTTAGTCCCATTTTCTCCCAATATAATTTTTCTTCTGGTGATAATGTAAGTATTTCTTCTAAGGAGTCTTGGTCCCCATCTTTTCTAGGTACCCCATTAAGTAGTTTACACTGTGTTTTTGTATAATATTCTCTCTCCTCAGGATTTTTCTTAAGTAAAGACTCTCTAACCTCTGTATTAAAACATACCAGTAATGGCTCTACTCTTTTATTAAACACATTTATGTACCTTGGTACATTATACTCACCTTTCATACCATTCTCTAAATCGTTTTCAGATATCAAATAAGAATTCAAAACAATTTCTTCTGTACCATCTTTTTTCTTTTTCCTTTGTACATCACCATGAGACATAGCTTTACCATTATTAACATAATAAATTGTATCACCTAAAGATACAGTAACATTATCTCTAATCACCAACTCCATGTGGGCTTGTCTAGCCATTAAGCTCCCAGATTTAGTTCTTTTGGTACATCTTTTTTTATAAGATTCTATTGTTTGTTTAATTCTAGATTTATTTGCTATTTTTGCCAATAAAATATCTCTTTGGTGTATCTTAGTTAGATACTCGTAATAGTACTCCACAAAATCACCACCATTACCCTCCAATAATAACCTCAACCCCTTATCTATAAATTCTTCAAGATACCCTTGAATCTTTTTAGACTTTATTGAGTTACCTGTTAGTTTGACGGTACCGTCTGCCGTTATTAAAGCGTAATTTTTTCTTGCTACATTAATACATGAAGGCCATTGTCCGTCAGTATCTAGTCCCATTTCACCTCTCATAAATAAATCATTGTATTCAGAAACATCAGCTTCACTTCCTAAATATACTTTATATTTTTCAACTAATTCATTATTACCCAAACCTATATATTCTCTTTCTTCTACATCTGAAGGACAAGAAAAGTTAACCCCATCCGTATCCATAAGTAAAGGGTCGTAACCCTTTTTAATAAAAAACTTTACCATGTGTCTAAGATATTGTCTAGCGGTACAAGTGATTTTTTCTCCCATATTCATATCCCCCCAAGGAAATACTTGTGGTGCAGATAAAGAACCGAACATAGAATTAATAAAGATTTTAATAGGTAGTTGTTTTCTTCCAAAAGATTCAGATTTCTTTTTGTCTATATTATAATATTCGGAAGCCAAATTTTTATATTTAATTCTGGTATCTCTAAAATATTTTAACATTCCTTTCATCGCGTCAGTAATGTCACATTCCGGAAAAACATTATGAACTAACTGTATAGATGGGTAAAGTGAACTAAAGTCTAACTTTAGTACATTTGTGGAGTATCCAGTTTTTACCAACCTAGATAACCCTCCAACAAAAGGTCGTTTACTATCTTTCTTAGGAACAGCTAATCCTTTATGGTATGACCACGCCAACATCAACATTTTCCAAAGAGTAGCTGTACCCATTGTAGATACTCTTTCATAAGAAGTTGGTACCATACTCGCTAATAAAAAAGAGGCTTGATTAAATTGTTCATCTACTTCCATGGTTTCCCATAAGTCATCTATTAGGTATTGTTCAACTATTTTAGCTCCACCAACTTTTTTATAAACATTAGGGAACTTTTTATCTATGTCAAATAAACCTTCTGAACCAACTGGTTTATATTTTCCATTCTCCACATTTAAATAAAACTCTTTGTTCTCCCTATGGGTTGAAGCTATTTTATCACCGTCCACATATACCCGGTTAGGCTTTTCGGACTTGGTAAACTTGGTTATGTATTTTAGACCCCAACTCTTTATTTCTGAATTAATTGTTTGTGCACGTCTTACCGCATGTGCAATATCTAATGAATTACAACCCCATATCTTTATTTGTTTATAATTCTCAATTTCAGCACCCAATTTTAAAATACCATCCTTAATTTTATACCCTTCATTTGGGTTTAGGGTTTTGAACTCTTTGGTATCCATTTGAAGTATTTCTGCCCGTTTAAATATCCAGTCCCAGTCAAAATTAGATGAGTTATACCCACCTATTATACTGGGTTTTATCTCTTGTATGGTTTCAAAAAATTTATATATTGCCTCAGATTCTTCCAAATCATTATCCCCAATTTCTATTACTTTCTCAAACCCCCTATTATCCTTCATTCCAATCATGAAAATTCTTCCATCTTCTGGGTTTAGGGATGTAGTCTCTAAATCAAAAACAAATCTATGTACACTATCATAATCTTCAAAACCTTTAAATAACCTTTTTTCTTTTTGTATAAGGTATTGTTCTATAGGGGGCAAAATCATTATCACATCTCTATTGTCCTCACCCCAAGGATTCAAACCACCTTGTTTAAAAAAGCTTACTAAATCTCTATAAGTTTTTGTTGTTTTTATTAAATAAGTTAGACCATTATTTAATCTTTCATCGTCACCACAATATAATTTTTCTATTAATATTCCATGTTTAGTTATAGCTTCTTTTTGGGCTTGTTTATTTCCACGATAAAAATTCTTCTTGCTCAAGTCACCGACCCAACAAAAAGGGATAAAGGTATCTGCTTCTATAACCTTACCCTGGTCTGGATACTCTTTTATTTTATAAATTTTACTACTTCTCCACCCATATTCCAAAGCAACAATATATTGTTCAGGGTCACTTCCGTGTAAAAATTCTTCTATTTCTTTTCTAGTAGCTTTTTCTATCATATTATTTGTATTTAATTCTTGCATAGGATTACATAGAAATATAAATAAAAAAGTCTAACTAATCAATAAATTAACAGGGGGGGTTACAGGGTGCACCAACGAAAGATTCAGAAATATTAATAAATAAGTCTTCTCTGATTGGTACTATCAGTTCTGAACAATTTTGTTCATGAAAATATACTATAAATTGTCCTTCAAATCTACCTGACTTATTAACATCTCTAGATTTCCACTTATAATATATATAATATTCTACTGGGGAATTAACTGATACTGTAGTTTTAGCTACTATGTATGCTTTTGCGTTTAATATCTTAGGAATCCCCGTTTTTACATCTTTCATAGAAAAATATATACTGGAATTTGCTAACTTATCATGAAAACTTTTAAAGTCGTTTCTCCCATCTTGCACAAGTTGCATTTTAAGTATTGGTTCTAGTGAGTTTTTTCTTATAAAAAATTCCATTTATCTTATTTTATTATAAATATCATATATATTGGTTATTATGAACAACCGGTGCATGGAGTACTGTTTACCCCTACTACACTTATTCCAACTGATAGTATTTGGTTGTAGTCCATCATTGTTGTAACTGGTGCTCCTTGTGCTAATAGCCCAGCCACGACATCGGTCCATGTAGAGGTAATGGTAAACACTTGTGTTACACCTAAATAATTCACTTGGATTGTTGTTGGGTGTCGTAACATATGACTACCTCCATTTATCACCCCATTACATTCTGGTATTTGTGGACATGGCTGAGTTCTTGGTATTTCAAAATAAACGTCACCAAAAAGAACATTCTGATTTCCATTTGCTGGGTCTATAAAGTAACCTACGGTAGCACCAATTATATTTGTATACACCCCACCAAATGTTTTCGTAACACAATTACCCGGTGTTGGTATTGTAGTTTGTGGTGGACACTCATTTGGATTTGGTGGTGGCGGTGGTGGTGGGGGAGGCCCTACTGGTGCAGATGAACTACCACAACCCAAACAACAATCGTCACATCTAGTGCCACTACTAAAAGGTGGGTTACTATATGGAAATACGGTTAGTTCGTTAACACCTCCAGGAGCTGCTATAATTACCAAATAAGTCCAACCAACATCAGGTATCGGGAAATTCTGTATACCAACATATTCATAACATTGTTGTAGGTAGGTTACGCCGTCATTCTGTAAAACACTACGTCTTACCACAGTACCTATCTCTGGGGCACCTATAATCTGATAGTAATCTTCTGAGTCTGCTACATAATTATTAGTCCCTCCGGAGTCAGATATAAAAATGACTGGGAATCCGTTTGCTATATATCCTGGAACTGTATTGTATCCTCCGGTACAAGCAATATATGTATGGAGTGGATATGTAACTACTGGTGAAGTATCTTGTTCGTTAATAGCACCAGGTAAGTCACAATCAACACAAGTACTATTACAATTCTTACATTCTTCACAGTCTATTAGACTATATCTATCTTTGTTAATTAAAAAATTATGATATATTTCATCAGCAGTTAATGGTTTTAGATAGTACATCATTTGTGATATCCCACCCACAAATGAACCAGCAAAATTATCACTTATCAATCTTCTATCTGGAGTTAAATCTAAATTCGTAAAGGTTGTCTTATTAGGTCCAGAACCGTCAATAACACATGGGTCCCATGGTGCAGGTCTTTGTTGGATTAGACTTTCTCTCAATCCTAGTGCTCCACCACCCCAAGACATATTATAGGCCACGCCTACCTGTGTTTGTTTATTTGTATTTAATTGTCTAGGTATTATTTCTTCATAATTTTCTACTCTATGTACCCTCCTTCCATTTATATAGAATGTTAGTGTTCCCAACCTATACTCTTTTTCGTTAAACCAACTTTGTACTTGTGCACCATGACAATTAAAATCAAAATATGCGTCTTCTATGAACCTAGGGTATTGGTCTTTACATGGTTTCACTTCTTGAGCGTGTTCTGTTGGGTGACACCCAAAAGGACCACCATTATTCGCTACATGACTACCATATCTCTCAAACTTATCAGTCCTAACCTTAACCAAATCATTAACACCACCATTATTATATATCTCACAATCTTCTAGATATAGATTTCTATCAAAAACAACATCGACCTGAATCCAAGTCTCGGCACAATTACCACTTTGTGTTATAAATTGACATATTGGGTCTGAATAACTTTCCTCTATAGTATACCCACATGAGAAACTACTTCCTGTATTGCATGTATTTCCGGATGTTCCACCTCCCCCGTGTGATGTTTCAGGTATAATACCACGCGTGTCTCCTGTTGTTATACATTCACCAGTATATCTAATAGTTCGGTAACCTATTCTCATATCATCAGTTAATCTCACACCAAAAGCGTTACTATAAACGTCATATCTTGGGTCTGGCGAGTTATTTTGGTTGGTTAACTTTACTGCTTTTTCCACCGTATTACAACACCCTGTAACACCTGATGTTGTAAACTGCCCACCACTTAATGTGGTACAAGCTGATAAGGTATCTAATTGGGTGTCCGCGGATAGCCCTCCTCTATTTTGGTATTTATCCTCTGCTCTGATTCCTTTATAAAAGAAGAATCCTCCATTATTACTATTCTGTACATTAATAACGTTGAGTCCAGCTACACTATAATTTAATAAATGTTGTGGTAAACTGTTAGGGGGTGCTGTTAATGGACTACAAACATTTGTTGCGAAACCAAATGTAACACTAGTTGCTGTTGTTACAATATTAATATTATTCCACCCACTAGTGTTGTAGCAATTACCGTTTTCACCACACATAAGTGACTCATCACCTACTGGTTGACAACAAGGGTTAATAAACCCTTCACCCCCATCACAAAGAGTACTACCAATAGTATTTAATTTTAGATAAGTCTCAAAAGACCATCCTTTCTTCGGTCTGGTTGGTAATACTTCATATGGGTAACCATATAATTTATAAAATCCTTGATAAAATCCTCCTCGTAAGTCTTGGTAGTATCCTGAGCTATCGAAATTATTTAAAATACTAGTGTCTGTATACCATTCGTTTACTAATCCTGTGGTTGGGTGTCCAAATGCTTTTACTTGTGTCATTTTTAACCTTTTATCGTATGTGTGTGGGTCAAACTGTGCTCCGGCCCATCCCCCTGCGGAGAATGAGTCTACTAAGTATAGACAGTATCCGTCTGGCATTTGGTCTTCATTAAGTAAACCATTATCCAGACCTGTATATACTATATCACAAATCTCAAACCATAGGGTGGAAGCGGTATAACCATAATTATCAAAAGGACAATCACACATAGATTTTGCTTCAGGCCAAATATTCTTACTTACAACTACAAATGGTCTGTACCCACTATTGTTATAATAGGTTGGGGTATTTCCTGTTGGGTACTGAAATGCACATGTTGTTGAAGGTTGTGTGGAACAATTGACATCATTAAGGTCAATCCATACTGGTAGTATTTCGCTGTCACCATAAGCGGTAATTCCACTAGACCATACTACAT
>Ga0209757_10000255_pt1 | contig 13128 bp, 14 predicted proteins | sample ETNvirome_6_1000_FD_185472 | JGI IMG/M metagenome (GOLD analysis project Ga0209757, IMG submission 185472) | Marine viral communities from the Pacific Ocean - ETNP_6_1000 (SPAdes) (version 2) | ecosystem: Environmental > Aquatic > Marine > Oceanic | place: Pacific Ocean | collected 2013-06-19 | reverse complement strand
CAAAGACAACATTAGGCCAATTATTAAATATAGAACCAGAGTTTCAGTTAGACTTCTTTTTTTTATTTTTTTTATTTTTTCTTTTAAGGCCTTTATCAATTTTTTCCTCCAATTGTGATACTTTTTCTTTAATAAGCACCATGTCTTGAGAGAGTGAAAATGTACGACTGAGCGTCCATCCTCCAAGGGCAATGAGTATAGCAAGAAGTGCGGTGATGATTTTGTCATTCATAAATTAGGACCTCCAAACAAGGCCAGTAGTATTAATAAAATAATTATAGTTCCAGTAAAATAATAATTCATAAAACTTCTCCATTATTGGCATGATTCGCATTCTCCTGTGTCGTCTATAACAATTCCTTCATCTTCTTTTTTTACAGGTCTACATTTACAATTATCACAAGTACAGATTCCATAAACATCTGAGTGTAAGTCTCCATTACAATGGCAATTACAATTACAATTTTTACATTTCATCTTTGTCATTTTTTTCCTCAATATCATAGAAGAACCTATCGGTATCTTCCGTTTTCCATTTACCTGTGTCCTCTACATTCCATTCAGAAGTTTGAACCTTCCAGTCTGGTACTTCGTCTTTCACTGTGAACGAAGGTATATCCCAAAGGATACGATTGTTAGGTTGTGCTGCATAATTTCCATCCTCTAGTGCAAGGATATGGGCGCACTTATGTTCATGCGGGATTTCAGAATGATCTGTGTCCACTATATTACTCTCTGGGTGTGCCCAGTCAACTGTAAAAAGATACGCACCGGGGTGAGTTTTCTTATCTTTTCCAAAAAATTTTCCAGATTGGCCGTCTAGGATATCAAAAGAAGTAACAGCAGGATAATAACTGAAACAATTCCACAGCTCCAGCTCATCAAGTCTATATTGAGGAACTTCTTTCGCGTCATAACCTCTTTGAATGAAGGCCGAAATAGGGAGACGATAGAACACAGCACCGTTCTCCATAATAGCATGAAAGAGGATAGGACGTCCTGTAATAGATGCCAGGCCGAATATAATGCAGTCTTCAACTTCTCCATGATGATCCTTAAGATCGTAGAGATACTCTCTCCTGATCTGTGAATAGAGCACAGGAATGTTTGCATTCAGATAGGCCATGCATGATAAACTATTTAGTAGCTAATTCGTATATAATTATGATAGCGATAACTACACCAATAGTAACTTTTTTATTAGTGATAGCTAATGTCCATAATTTTTTAGCCTGTTGAACTATTTTTTCCATAGTTTCCTCCTTGTTTATTTTATTGTACCCCAATTTGGTCCGCATTCATAGTCTACTTTGTTAGGAACTTCAAGAGAAACTGCATCTTCCATAATGTTTTTTATGTGTTCCGCTTGCTGTTTATCCTTGACAGATATATCTAATTCATCATGCACTTGTATATGAGGAATGATTCCTTCTTTATGTAATTCTATCATAGCCTTCTTTGTCATGTCAGCTGCTGATCCTTGTATCAATTTGTTTAATGCTTTGTAAGTATAAGCTCTCTTGATCCCTGGTCCGTGTTCCATGAGCGCTTGTTCGTGAGGTAATGCTTTATGAATCCCGAATTGATTTGGTTCCCACAAATGGAAACGACAAAGACGACCTAAAAGAGTTCTTACTTTTCCGGAATCTTCTGCACGACTCGTTACATTTGCCATCAGTTGTTTTACGAATGGAACTTTATTGTGATATTTTTTAAATAATTCTTCAGCCTTATCTTTACTAATTCCTAATTCTGCTTGTAATTTATTTTTTCCCATACCATAAAATAATCCGAGATTGATAGTCTTAGCTTGTGATCGAGGTATCTCTGCCATATCAGCAACAATGGCATGAAAATCTGCATCACCTTCCTTGTAAGCTTCCAATACTTCATTAACTCCATACAAACCCTGTAAAGATGCATAATGCACTACCAGACGAGGCTCTTGCTGAGAATAGTCAAAACAACCCCATGTATGGCCTTCCTCGGGTATAAATAGAGCCCTAATCCGTGGGCCGAGATCCTTGTTCCGTGCTGGGATTTGCTGGAGGTTCGGGTTAGAATAACTAAATCTTCCCGTTACTGTTCCTCCATTATCTCCTCGTAATTGGTTAATTTCTGCGTGTATTCTCCCCTTGTGAGAATGTTTGATTATGGTATCAATGAAGGTGGTATGGGCCTTGTTTATTTCACGAGCCCGGGCAATGTGTTTCACTAGTGGGTGGGGGTGATTCACTAAAAAATTTTTAGTAAAGGAAGGAGCAGATGTTTTTTCAGTTCTATCGTAGTCTAGTTTTAGCTTATCAAAAACTTGTGCGATGCTTCTTGCAGCCCATATTTGAACATCTACTTGTGTTTCTTTTTTTATTTCTTGGAGCGATTGCTTTTCTTGGTCTACTAATATTTTTTTTAATTTATGAGCAGCTTCAACGTCTACTCGAACGCCTTTAAATTTCATATCAACTAAACAAGGAAACAATTCTGTTTCCATATCCATAATTGAATTAAGGTCTTGAAGATTAATTTCTTTTTTAAGTTCTTGCCAAAGTCCTAAAGTTATTTCTGCATCTCTTTCTGCATATGCACCAACATAAATGGCAGGTAGTTTATACATTTCTGCCTTGGCGTCAACACCCCAACTCTTTGCAGCTTCATATAATTCTGTTTCATTCTTTCCTTTTCCAGTGTATCTTTTAGAACAGTTGTTTAAGTCATAGCGCATTTGATTTTCATCAACAAGGGCCGATGCAATCATCGTGTCTACAATTTTACCGCTGATACTTAAACCTAACGCGCGTATCCAACACACGTCATACATGGCGTTGTGAAATATTTTCGTTGCTGGTGTATTTAATACATCTTGAAACCATTTTAAAATTTTGGTTTTATCCATATTGCCACCACCTTCATGACCAAAAGGAAAATAAAGTGCTCCAGCTTTTACAGCCACAGCTACGCCTACAACTTCTCCTACTCCTACCACAGAACCCGAACCTCTATTAATATTTAAATTAGGATCTTTAGTTTCTAGATCTATTGCTATTTCATCGTATTTGGATAAATCAGGAAAGCTTTCTGGTGGTATCCATTCTGTTTGCGGTGTAAAGAGAGGTATCTGCATCATATGGTATAGAACGTATATTTTAATGTTAGTTCTTCTCCTTCTTTAATATTTTTTATTGTAATTAAACCCCACTGTTTAAAATCATGATTATATTTTTCATTAGGAAGATCACTTAAGTGATTCCATTGTTGACGAGTTAATAAGGAAGATGATTTAACACAATTAGGTGTATCAGAATGATTAAGAAATCCACCTAAAGGAGTACGAAGAATAAGTTTCCCTAATTCTAAATGAGTCATACCTAAATTAGTTTGTTCAGAAATATCTTCTTTAGCAAATATACCATAGTCATGGATTTTTGATTTATTAATAATTAAATTATTAGGTAATGGTTTATACATCAGGATAATCTCTATCGATCGCCATCTGGCAGTAATGAATTGCTTTTTCCAAATCTTGCTTTTGTCCTTTCTGCTTGTGTCTGCACAAATATTTTATAGCGTTTCCTTCCGCAAAAGGCAAATTGTTTTTATTTATAAATTCTGAAGGTTGAATCTTCATTGATGCATAATGAGATCCTCCGATTTGTTTTTTGTAGACGTCGCTCATACTACAAATGATTTTTCAGAGCGCTTTGGTTCTATAATATGTAAATTTTCTTTTGTTCGTGTTGCACCCACATAAAATAATCTATTTTCATCATCGGGATTTTTTTGATATGTTTCTAAAGTAGTTTTAGTAAGATCAGTTAAGAGAACTACATTCTCACATTCACCGCCTTTAGCTGCGTGTATTGTGGATAGTTCTATTCTTGGTTTTTTATTTAAGTGCTCCCCATTCTTTCTCATTTTTCTTAAATAGTTTATTTTTTTAGAGCCTACATCATCCATGGCTTCATACCAAACTTCCTTAGTCTTTAATCCAAAGTCTTTAGTTAATTGATCAATGCCATAAAAGGATCCTTTAGCCATACCCTGCATTAACTTTTCATCTCGATGTTCAGGAGACATATGCCCATAAATTTTTTCTATTTGTCTATAAGATAATAACTGTCCTTGACGTAAATGTTCCCAGTCGGTAGCAGCTTCGTGAATGTCCTTCTCATAACCACGTTTATGTCTAGTTTCATAATATAAACCTTTACGGTGTAGAACATCTTCTATTTCTTTTAACATGTGTTTAGTTCGAGCTAAAACCAACCACTCACCAGAAGACATATTTACTGATTCAATATCAAAATGTCTCTTTAGACTCCCTTCACTAGTTCGAGGTTGCCATGTTTTATCTATTCTATGTTTGATTCTATTTATTATACCCATAGCTAATTGATGAACTTTCATAGGTATTCTATGTGATTGAATAAGAGGAAGGTTTATCATTTGATCCTGTAAGGCTATAAAAGAGTCTACGTGCGCGCCAGCCCATTTAAAAATAGCCTGATCATCATCTCCTGCAATAAAAGCATCTTCTGTCTTATTCCAAATAGAGCGAGCCATATCCCATTGCATTAGAGAGAGATCTTGTGCCTCATCAATAAATACAACATCAAATTTTGGGGATTTATCGGATTTAGTAAAATCTAAAATCATGTCATTAAAATCTATTAAGTTATATTCTTTTTTATATCTCTGGAGTTCATTAGAAATAATATGTAGTTTATTGAGTTCTAAATCTTGGGTATGCTCCCGTTTGTTAAACTGTTGGTCTAAAGTAATATTTCTTACTTTAGCTAGATTAATAATTTGTAGATACTCGCTATCGGAAGTAAAAATACCATGATCTTCCTGATGTTCTGCATAAGCTACTGGAAACCCCAGCTTTTTTCCCAAGTCCTTATAATGACTTGATTGCATGACTTGATCTTTCTTTATGCCTAATTTTCTAAATGCTAATGAGTGGAGAGTTCTAAAGTATGGAAGGTCGTCCTCTGTTAAATTAAATTTTTTAATTGCTTCATCTCTGGCATGATATGCCGCTTTTTGTGTAAATGCAAAATAACCTATCTTATCTGGATCAGTTTTTTTTAAATAACCATCGACTTTATTTAATAGTGTAGTTGTTTTTCCTGTACCTGGTGGTCCTAATACTATTGTTTTCAAAATACATCCTTAGGTTTCAGTTCTTTTTGAACATAATCATCTTTTCTTTTGTCAAATTGTTTTACTATAAAGACAGAAATTCTTTCTTTTCCTACTCTTTTTCCATCATCACAATTACAGTGGTCCTTTAACATTTGTGCGGTATGTTGGTAGTTTATATCCCATCGTTGTCTAATTAAAAAGTGAGTGTAAAATTTATTAAATATAAAATGATGATAACCCCCATTATTCCATACACCTCCATTTTTAAGATCAGTAACAGCCGAACCAATATGCCTGTTTAAACAGAATTCTTCTAAATGATTTCTTAACTGGTCAGCTGTTGTTACACCTTCGGGTGCTTCCACAGGTTCGTGATTCTTCATCAATGGGTTTATAATCATGTCCCAATCTGGACCTTTAACTGTTGGTGGTTTAAAATCTAATTGTTCCATACATGCTTCCTGAAATAAACTTTGCTGTTTTAAATATTTAACATTTTCCAGGTGTAAACGTTCACCATCTACGTTTAGATAATAATATGGTTTTTCTAATTTAATTTTTTGCAAATCGGTTAATGCAGGAAACACTATCTCTTCTCCAATACCAAATTTTCTTTCTCTACATAATTTTTTATCACATAAATTACACATTGGAGTATCATTACATTTATAGCCCCAATCTTTTTTATCATGTTGTCTTTTAATTATATCTACTTCTGATTCACTTAATGGTGTAGTTGATGCTTCTATATTAAAGATAGTCATCTTACTTTTCCATTCTGCCGGCCATTTCTTTTTAGCATAAACACCGTAATGAAACATCGCATTATTTCTGCCACCTTCGGGTATTTTATTTATTGCCATAAGTTCTATACACGGAGGCCCGTCAGAAAATTCTGATTGGGGCCTCTGTACTTTTACGAGACCAACATCTAGTTGTTTTACATTATTATAGATCCCATAAAATTCTTCTAAGTTTGCCGCTGTACCATCAGCTTTAAATGCATATCTTGTTGTATCATCACCATTAAAGTATGGTAAGTTAAGGAAATTTCCTGTGTCATCTCGTGATTTTAATTTAATTTGTTTTGGAAATACTTCTGATCCGCCGTAGCCTAGTAGTGTCTTTATTTCTGTAAGTTTATCTCTCATTCTTTCTGCTGATACCGACTCTGTGGTAAACAGGAAGACATGAGCTCCCCCACTCTTTGACCTACATACTACCAGCGGCAGATTAAATTGTTTTATTTTATTAATTAATTTTTTATGATCAAATCCTGCGTATGAATCTATGTCTACACATCCCCATACACATTCATCGTTTTCATTGATTGGAATAATTCCTAAACTTTGTGTTCCCTGTAAATGCATCCTCCACAGATTATCAGTTACTGGTTGACGTACTACAAAAGATTGTCCTTTTAATTTAACCCCATTCTCAACAGGCACACTTATTTTAGTGCAACCATGGGCTCTTTCTAATCCTTTAAATATTTCTTTAAATTTATTTGTGTTCATTTCATTATTTACTACTAATTTTATACTCATAATTTTGTCTTGGGCGTTTCCACTCTCGCTTTCACGCCCAATCCTAGGAATCTAGCTTACGCTAGATGATTAATATGGTGAATCGCTTTTTGATTCGTCAGATCCGTGTTTTACTTTTACTTGACCCTTGCTATTTTTTTCAGCAAAGTTTTTAGCAATTGCATAAACACTTTTATCTGTAACCGGACCAACTTTAGATACATCCCATCCAAACCATGTTCCTTTGTCATTTGACATTTGAACAGTCTTTAGATTATAAATGTGGCTATATGTTGGCGGTGTAAATAAGCCATTTTTTCCTTGGAGCTTAAGACCCATCATAATTGAGTTCCATTGTTTGCTAATCTTTAATTGAGTAGACCTCATGGATATCAATGCTGTTGATGGAGTTTTACCCATAAGAATCACAAAGTGATTAGCAGTGTTTTCCAGATAATTACCATTAGGTAATCTATCCTTCCAAGAGTTTTTATCCTTAGTAGTTGTACTCACGATAGCACTGTCTGCACTATGGATTGCTACAGGAGCACCAGTGCTACTAGCACCTCTGTCTTGCCATTCCACATACTGTCTTTCATAATGGACTGGTATAACATTTATACCTTTAGATCCATCATAAAGATCTTTGGTTACGCTATTTACAATCATTCCAGGTTCTGCTCCGCTAATAAACTTAGCATTTTGTTTATTAACCTCTGGAGATAATTGTCCTAAAACTTTCAAAAATGGTAACGCAAGATCTTCTTGCGTTATATTTTGAGAGCCAGCACCTGCATCAGCTTCGAATACATTCGTCGCTAAAGCACCTGCTTCTTTTATTTGCACTTGGTTCATGTTTCTTGTTTCCTCGTTCATTGTTTTCTCTTTATTGTTGTTTTATTTCCAGCAAATATACTGAAAAGTTCCGTTGGCATCTCTTTACCCGCCTCAATACGCTCACGGACTAACGCTTTAAGAGTCGAGGGCTCAACCTTCAACTTTTGTGTTGGTTGATACCCACGCTCTTGTGCAAGAGCAGCATAATCAGCTGCCTTGTTATCTTCGTTGTTACCAAAAGACACGGATATCTCATTTTTGATTATGTCTCCTAGTCCATTGTTACGAAGCCAGTTAAAAGCACTTTCTTTATTTGCAATAGTTATATGTGCTTTGTAATCTGTTTTAACATCTACTGAAGATCCATCCATAAGCTTAAGATGGGATAAACCCATCTCTGCCATCATGGTTGGAATTATTTCTCCAGATATATGTTCTAATTCCTTTTTTGTATTCTTTATATTGTCCTCTTGTAGTTCAAGTCTTTTTTGTAAACCTTCTAATCTTTCTACTTGATCTGCTAAAGAGTGAATATTCCCTGTTTTTTGCAAAACATTTGCTTGGTCTTTTTCAAAATCAATTGTCATCGACTTCTCCTTTCTCGTATAGGTTAATTTCAATAGGATAATATTGTCTTTCTTGTTTATCCCATTTTAGTAGATTGTATCTACCGTTTGTCATGTCAGAAACTATAGAACATGCCACACCTATAATTGCAGGATCACCTGTCAATAATAAATAATCTTCTCTTGTAAAATCCTTTAAAGATTTTCTTAATTTAAAAATTAAAGGACCTGGAGAAAAAATTATTTGAGAAAGTTCTGGTAATAAAAATTTAAATTTTCCATATTTAGCAGCCCCTATAATATTAATTTTAGGATTTCCTGCTTGGGTACCTGGAATTTCTTGTATGACGTAAACTATTTTTTCTTTCATGCTTGACAATATAATGATTAATTGTTATCTTGTCAACTAGAAAGAAGATTATGCAAAATTTAAAAATGAAAAGGACCTGCGTCCATGCAATGCTTTGCGCTAGCCTCTGTACGTCAAGCGATAACCTTCACCAGGGTGGGGGTAGCCCGGGAGCCTTTGCTCTCTCAGTAGTAAGTGCACTGAGGCTGGGAGAGTTGATATGAACTATAAATTTAAGACCAAACCTTACGCACATCAAATGACTGCGTTAGAAAAATCGTGGAATAAAGAAACCTATGCTTATTTTATGGAAATGGGTACAGGTAAAACTAAAGTGTTAATTGATAATGCTGCTATGCTCTACGATAAAGGTAAAATAGATGGTCTTTTAATTGTGGCGCCCAAAGGTGTTATAGGAACGTGGTATAATCAAGAACTTCCTACACATCTTCCGGATCACATTGAAAAAACAACAGTATTGTGGCAGCCCAATATTACTAAAGGCCAGCAAGAAAAGCTAAACACTCTTTTTGAACCTGAAGAATTATTGCATATTTTAATTATGAATGTTGAAGCATTAAGCACTACTAAAGGTAGAGATTTTGCATCAAAATTTATAGACTGTCATAGTACTTTAATGGTTATTGATGAAAGTACTACTATAAAGAATCCTACTGCCAAAAGAACTAAAAATATTATAAATTTATCTTCTCAAACTAAATACAGAAGAATAATGACAGGATCTCCTGTTACTAAAAATCCATTGGATTTATTTAGTCAATGTTATTTTTTAGACCCTTTTCATTTAGAACATGAGTCATATTATTCCTTTAGGACGAGATATGCCATTATGAAGACGGCCCATATCTCAGGCAGATCAATACAATTAGTTTCTGGTTTTAAAAATTTAGCAGAGTTATCTGACAAATTAAAATCTTTTTCTTACCGGGTATTAAAAGAAGATTGTCTTGATTTACCGGATAAGATTTTTATTAAACGACAAATTACATTGTCTTCAGAACAAAGAAAACTTTATGAACAAATGAGAAAAGAAGCTTTAGCTGTTTTAAATGGAAAACAAGTTACAACAGTTAATGCATTAACTCAATTGATGAGACTTCATCAAATTACATGTGGTCATTTTACAGCTGATGATGGTACCATTCAAAGGATTCCGAATAATAGAGTAAGCGAGTTAATAGATATATTAGAAGAAATTGAAGGTAAGGCCATTATATGGGCTCACTACCAATGGGATATAAAAGATATTATTAAGGAAATTGTCAAGATCCATGGTCCGGGATCCGTGGTTGATTATTTTGGGTTAACTCCTCAAAATGAAAGACAGCCTAATATCAAGAAATTTCAGGACGACCCTAGGTGCCGGTTTATCGTTGGAACGCCGTCTACGGGCGGCTATGGCATTACTTTGACGGCTGCAAACACCGTTATTTACTATTCTAACGGATATGACCTAGAGAAGCGCTTACAGTCCGAGGACCGTGCGCACCGAATCGGGCAAAAGAAATCAGTTACTTATGTGGATATTAATGCCCAAGATACGGTTGATGAAAAAATTGTAAAGTCTCTACGTAAGAAAATTAATATAGCTTCTGAAGTGTTGGGTGAAGAACTTAGATCCTGGATTTAATCACGTAAAACGTAGGATATACGCGCGAGGTGCGCAGAATTTCTATTTTACGTATCTATCGGTTGACAGGCCGAGGATCGGTTTGTAGGTCGTGCCCCCACTGTCTGTCTTAATGGCCATCAAATATTCCTTTCTATTAGAATTTATTTCTTTCTTATAACTTACATGTACCCATCCAGAGTTCGGTTGTCCTGGCTCAAAGTACTCGAGGATCAATTGATCAAACATTAGATTCTCTTTGATCCAGTCGCTGACCTCATTATTAGGAGTGCCAAAGATTTCAAAATCCGCCGCCTCCCCCTTGCAATGTTGTGATTTTTCAGAACTTCCTATCTTGCGTGACAAAATCGCGTTGCGATAACCGCTGGAAATAGTGACTGTGTGGTTAAAATGGTCTCTAATGGGCTGTAGGACCCTCTCACAGAGCAGTCTCAGGTTCTCCTGCTCATCTTCACTAGGGTTATTATCCATACCCATACGAGTTGCTGTCTGTGACTTGGTCATTTCAGCCAAGCTAAAATTTTTAGATAGTTTCATTAAATTGTAAGATGATTCAACAATGTATAGATTAAATACGCCATGCCAATAATCAAAGCTCCCGAACATGTGATTAATATTTTCTCAAGTCTTTTTACTCGCTCTTCTATTTGATGAATTTTTTTATGTGTTAATTTTTGCATGATGCGGCACAACTTTTCATGTGATTCTAGTTTTTGTAGAGCGTTTAGTTTAGCCATTAGGTCCTCCCAGCGATTACTTTTTCTTCAGGGGATAGTAATGCAGTTTCAATTGGTGTCAAGTTAGTTTGTGGATCTTTTTGTACCATCTGTGCTTGATTTGCAACAGGCATAGGGGTTGCTGGTAATGGTGGTGCTTGTGTTTCATATATAGTTTTAACCTCTTTTTTTCCTGGTAACATTTCTTTAATTGTATCTATGATAGAACCTTCCTTAAATAAAAATTTATCTTTATCTATTACGTAGTCTTTATTTAATCTTTGTTTCTTTAATCGTTTGATAATTTTCTTGATTCTTGTTTTAACTTTTTTGTTCAATGGATTAGCAATTCCCTTTCTCTCTGCAATATCTTTATATTTTTCTTCCATGTTATCACTGATAGTTAATGGTTTAAATTTATTTTTCTTAATCATTTTATAAATATCCATTCTATTTCTAGCTTTGAATATGTCTTTGATATCTTTTTCTTTAATCCTTAATGTCTTAGCAGCATCATAGTATCTTTTCATTTCATTGAAGGCATCTAGTCTTTGATGATTAGCCCAGATAAATTGTTCTATAATTTTATTATCATCGGTCACAGGATCTCCACTAAGAGTACCATTATAAATTACTTTTCTTTCATCACCCTCTCTCCCTAAAAATTTTCCAATATTTATTTGCATAGATCTATAAATATCTAAGGGTGCTTTTCTTAGACCAATTAGTCCTAACAATTCATCAGTCATTTGATACTCAGTTCCTTTTAAAGTTTTACCAGTATAAGCATGATACAATCTTCTCATCTGAATTGCAGATCCAGGAGAATATAATAACATCAAGTGCTTCATCGTTTTCCACACTTTATCTCCAGGTGCATCTTCGTCATTCCATATCTTAGTTCCTCTACTAGTGACTCCACCCCGTGCATACACATCAAAAAATCCAGACAACCAAATGGATTCTGAAACAAATGGCTCAACTAATCTCGCGAATCCTGCCATCATACCCTTGGCTACTGCTGGAAGAACCGGATCGTCTTTGTTGGTTTCCAATGAAGTAATGACAGACTGTAATGGATTGGTTATAACGTCATAGAAAAATGCTCTACTAAAATCTATATATTTATATTGACCATCTTCATACACTGGGATGACTGTAGAATCTTTAGAGAACCAAGGTAAGAATTCTTTGATGGCATACAATTGATCTTTTGTTACACCATACATTTTCATTCCACCCCAGACTGCGAGTGGTGGAATTGCTGCCACCGTAAATCCCCAACCAAATAATCTTTCATAACCCATCTGTTTAAATATTGGATTTTTTATGTCTGCCTTGGCCGCCATAACAATGTTAGTGTTCGTTCTTATTTGTTCCGCGGTCCATGATACGAAGTTTCCGAAAGGGGATCTTCTACTTGCCTGTACTAGTTCACTAACGTAAGCATAGTTGGGCATAAATTCTCTTATCTTTTTAGTTGCCATCTTCATTATTTCTAGGTCAGCGGGAATCTTGTCCGCGGTTATAAGACCTTTCTTTAATGCTGCTGCGTAAGCATCGTGAATTCTTTGATCTTCAATAAAAAAATTGGCTATCTTCCAGATGTCATCTTCTGCAACATACAAGTGTTGAGCAGCTTTTATAAAAGATTTAGTTCTTCTACCCATCTTGCCCCAAATACTTTGTAACCAACCTATCTTTTGAGTATCTTGTATTAGACCTATTACATCTCTATAAATAGCACTAGAGTTAACCATTCCTTCATCAAGAAGGAATCTATATAAAGCTTGGCCACCTTTTTTTAATTCTTCAGTGCTTACCTTGGTGCCTGCTGTATACACTGTACCTGGGATGTTTCTTCTTCCGAAGAGCTGAGGTTGAATAGTTTTATAGGATCTATATAAAGCTTTACCAAAAACCATAGGATTAGTTAAAGCATAACGAACATTACCCAGGGCAACCATTGTAACAGCACCGGATGAAAAGTTTCTTCCGTGAGTGAAAGGACCACCAACTGTTTTACCCGCTTGAATTAATCCTTTGGGTACCATGACTGCTGCTTGATAATATATATTTTTAGTAATACTACCTAAATTATTTAAGGCACCGTGAATTAAACCTTGTGCAATATTTTCTGTTGTAAACATTCCATTGATGGGAGGAGTATAAACTGCATCCCCTAATTTATTTGGAAGTTTTAAACCAGTGCTCATTTCAATAATTTTTTCTCCAGTACCAGCCCATCCTTTAGCAGCTGCATTGTAGCTTGGATAAACTATTGCTCTTTCACCCCGAGCAATTTGTTCTACAGCTCCTTGTTTTATTATATTATAAA
>Ga0209757_10000254_pt1 | contig 13153 bp, 23 predicted proteins | sample ETNvirome_6_1000_FD_185472 | JGI IMG/M metagenome (GOLD analysis project Ga0209757, IMG submission 185472) | Marine viral communities from the Pacific Ocean - ETNP_6_1000 (SPAdes) (version 2) | ecosystem: Environmental > Aquatic > Marine > Oceanic | place: Pacific Ocean | collected 2013-06-19 | reverse complement strand
TTATGGTGCCAATAATTCGATATATATCACCCAGAGCGGCGGATCGTCAGCCCTCACAATGAATTTAGACCAGATCGGAAACTCCAATATAATTGGAACCACCTCTGCCAGAGTGTCATTGACAGGTACAGGCATGACGGTTGACGTTGACCAAATTGGTGACTCAAATGTTATTGCGGCAACGATTGCTCAAGGAAACAGCAGTAGTTTTACCCTCAGAAGTACAGGGGACTCAAATACCCAGACACTTGCAGTTGGAGGGACGGGGGACACGGCTGGCAGTGATTTTGATTTTGCCGCTGTCGGAGACTCCAATGTGACCGTTTTTACCTCTGGAGCGGCTGCAACAGCAACTTCTTCAGATACCGACATCGTTATCGCTGGAACCAGTAATAATCTCAATATAGTCAGTGAGGTTGTGGGTGCGACTAATAATTGGGACGTTGATGGTGACTCAAATGACATCGACACGACCCAGACCGGGAATGCAAACCACTCAATTACGGCTGACATCACCGGCTCGACAAATAACATCGACATAGACCAAACAAACAGTACGGGGTCTACTAGCGGTATTGTAGACATTATTGGCATCACGACAGGCGGAATTATCGACATTGACCAATGTTCAAGTGGTTGCTGATATTCCTGCCGCTTGTAGCGCAGGCTCAAGTTGGTTCTATCACTGAGCTTCGAGGCATTGGTGAGGTTGTCAGGCAGGACACGACAGATTCCCTGACAGCGGAGCTAGAGTTAGGCATCGCCAGCTACGATGATGTGCGTACTGGAGCTGGCCGACTGGCTATTTCTTTCCTTGATGACTCCATTCTGAGGTTGACTGAACATAGCAAAATCGTCATTGATGATTTTGTATTTGATCCAGACCCATCCCAAAGCCGTTTGGCGCTCAGCATGGTCAGCGGTACAGCTAGGTTCCTCACGGGCGCATTAGGTCGTATCAATCGTGAGAACATTTTGATACGGACCCCTACGGCAACCATTGCAATTAGAGGTACGGACTTCACCACGACGGTAGATGAGATAGGCCGTAGCTTAGTTATTTTGCTGCCAAATGCAGACGGGAGTTCCAGCGGGGAGATTACGGTAGAGACTGCGGCAAGTCTGGTGGTTCTGAACCAGCCGTTTCAGGCAACCATGACCACCGTAGCAGAGGCTGCTCCAACCAGACCTGTCGTTTTAACAGGATTGACTTTAGGTTTCATAGATAACTTATTGATTGTCAGCCCACCGGATGAGATTGTCGAAGTGGTTGAGGAACAGTCAGGCACAGTCTCAAATATCCTCGATGTGGACTTGCTTGAGGAAACTGAACTGGATGAGAATGAGCTGGATGAGGATGAGTTGCAGGATGAGATTGGGAGGCTCGATATAGACCTTCTTAATGTAGACTTCCTAACCGACCTGCTTGCAATTATTGAGGTATCCGTGACGAAAAAAGACGCTAGAGCATTAGAACTTGATGGGGTCAAGATTGAAGGAATCCTCGCTGGTTTCGATCAGCAGAATCAGACCTACACGTTTGTCGAGGGAGAGGTACTGACGATCTTCAGAAGCGTCGAGAATACTTTTGATCTTGAGCTGGACAAAGACGGCGCGTACAACATTTCAGTGCTGACTGCTGGAAAGGCTCTGGACATCACGGTTAACGGAGGAGGGGAGAATGCGATTTATATTACTCAGTCTCCTTAGTTTCTCTCTGTGGGCCGCTGATAATTCTGTGGAGATAGATACAAAAGGTTCCAACACCAGCATTTACATTGACCAGATCGGGTCGGGTAACACGGCTAGAGTCTGGTGCGGATTATCCGGTGGAGTCTATGATACCCACACCTGTAGTAGTGCGACCATAGATATAGATCAGGATGGGACAGGGAACCTTGCAAAATCCTACTCACAATATACAAATCACACCGGGAACGAATATACGATCACACAGGATGGAAATGACAATGTGGCCTACATTGATCTAGATGAGGATAACGGAGAAATGACCATCACCCAGGACGGTGATGATATGTACGGTGAGATTTATATGTCGGGCGACGATAACGTCTACACCATCAACCAATCAGGGACGGGCAATCACTACGCCAAGTTTTATGCTTTTGGTGATGACAGCACATGGACGGCTACTCAGAGCGGCAGCGGAAATCATAACGCTTACATAAAATCTTGTGGTAACTGTAACAATAACGACGCAACCATCACGCAGAGTGGTTCAGGGAACAAAGACGGGGATATTGAATTCAGGAACAACCCGTCCGACAACTCAACGGTCAACCTGACGCAATCAGGGAACGGGGCGCACGTTGGCAACATCAGAGTTGAGCAGGGAAATTACACGGTGAATGCAACTCAGACTGGAACCAGCGTGAAGAATTATACGGTTGTGCTGGATTGCACAGCGAGTTGTGATAAAACCGTCACAGTAAATCAACTGGACTAATGAAAATGTGGACATACAAAACAAAAGCGGGAACATACAAAGAAGATACTTTACTTAAATTGTTAGTGAGTATCGGCAAACATAGATTTCATCATTTAGTAAATGATGGAAAATGGATGGATTAGTACCAACAAAATTCAAACCATTATCGTAAATCAATATGACTGAAAATAAATTCGTCAGCCATGAGAGGTTCCCGATCACTGAAGTGCTCTGGGAAGATGCGTGGGTCGAAATGAAAGACTACTCCATCAAGGAAGCGTTGACGCTGGCCCCGGTGATTCGCTCCACCGTGGGCTATAAGGTGGGGGATACCGATGAGTGCTTGATACTGGCAACTGATTTGTACAGCAAAGAAAAAACGACCATCAACACCCCGATGGTCATCCCCTGGAGCGCGGTTCTCGCCTTATGGGAGTTCGAGGTGCATTAACGTCTGATTCCGCTTCGCACAGCCCTCGCTGTTCCCTTTTCTTTCTGCCTTTGAGCCGAAGGCTCGGGGTCAGGTAAACATCGCTGTAAAGGCCTCCTGTGCGGCCTGAGCAGAATCCCCAAAAACCGCGAATAGATGGGAAATCGCCCATTTCTGCCAATATTCTACGATTGTTATAGGTTTTTCATATAAACCTTATACATATCAATAACCTACCCGCTCCTTGATACACGCAGTATTGTTGCATAGTTGTAGTGTAGATGGCATTATTAGGTTGAAAGATGAGAAAGGAGATCGAAATGATGAAAGTGACCTACGAAATATACTCAAAGCTGCTCGATAAGACTCATACAAATGTCAAATTCGTTTCAGAGAAAAAGGACTTTGACTTGTTCAATTTGGCAGTACATCACGGACAGGCCGTGATTATAAAAGAAGAGGAAATAGCGTGAAAACAATTAGAGATGAAGATATTTTGTTCGATTTAGAGTTCAGAGGCATAGACGATTTCATTTCAGAAATGGAATCGGGGTTTTTCGTTCCTTCTCCTTTTGTAAAAAGGATAAAAAGAATCATCAAAAGAGAATACGGAATAAACCTTATTGAAAGCGGAAAAGAAACAGACATAGATAGCGGTTGTTTTTGCTTGATGGAATATAAGAATCAAAAGCAAATACAGTTAATTAAGGAGCAATTCTGACAGCCCCAACTGATGATGGCGGGGTTGATTACCCCGCCGAAACCTAGAAGGTCTTGGGAAATCAAACGAGGAGACTGACATGACTAAGATTGAACTGAAAAATATCAAGTACGCAGCGTTTGCGTCACAAGATTCGGCTTGCTATGAGGCGACCTTGTATGTGGATGGCAAGCGATTCGCCAGCGTAAGCAACTCGGGGCATGGAGGCTGCGATATGCAGGAGCCTATCAAGCCATATACCCATGAGGATCTCAGGAAGCTTGAAGAGACCATCAAAAAAGAATATCCGAAATGGAATAGCAAGTATGGCGATTGCGAGGAGTATGACACCGACCTAGAGATTTTGTGTTCTGACCTCTTGAATGAATGGCACCTTGATAAGGACATCAAAAAGACTCTCAAGAAGATCGCCTTCGTCCAGTCGCCTGATGGCGAGGAAATATACATGATGGGAACGGTTGCTCAAGCTAAAAACAGGGGCGACCAGATTCGGAATCAAATCCTGCAAGATTACCCGAAGGCCATCATCTTGAACGACCTGCCGCTCAAGGAAGCTAGGAGGTACTTCGCCAACTCATAAATCCAACTGACGATACTGGGCGGTTACCAGTTGAAACCCCCGAAGAGGTCGGGGGTATTGGAAAACCAGAGAGGAGATAGAATCGATGGCTTATATCAACGCAGAACAGACCAAAGCGATCCGCGCAGCCCTGAAGGAAAAGTTCCCAAAGCACAAGTTCAGCGTGAAAATCGGCGCTGGCAATCACTCAGTCAGTGTCTCAGTGGTTGAGGGTCCAGCCTTCGATCAGGAAGAGGCGAAGTGGAATCATGTCGAAGATAAGTTTGTCGCGCCTGATCTCAACAAAGACCACACATCAATAAACAATTACTGGATAGAAGATCACTATCCCAACAACGCCGAATTCTTCAAAGAGGTTGTGGACATCATTAAGACCGCGCCTTTCAAGGCTGGCGTTGGAGATCTTTGGTTCGACGAGTCCGACATCATGACTGACTACGCCCATATTTCTTACTACATCAACCTCCATGTTGGTGCGTGGAACAAACCCTTTCAAATCAAAGAGGTGGCGTGATGCAAATTAAGTTATATCAAAGCGAAGTTATGGAAGCGATCACTAAGCATATTAAGGAAAAATATGGGGCGGATATCAACGTTAATTCAATTATGGAATCAACGATTGAATCTCAGGTGCGGGAATACGCATACGAAAAGCATCGTAACGGGAAATTGAAAAAGGATGAACACGGCTGTTCCATCATTGACTATAAAAACTCCAAGTGGATAACAAAACACTTGAATTTCGATGAGGGATCGGAGCTATATTTTTACATTGAGATTGAGAATGAAAGCTAAAGGAGCCGCGTATGAAGACAGCAGCTAAAATTACAGGCGCATTTCTTTTCATTTGCTTGCTTGGTTACATGGGTGAGCAGGATTTTCAAGACGAGCAACGCGAATTTTATATGTACTGTTCTCATGTATTTGGCCCTGACCCCATCTGGCCTGATTACGATTCTGTGGGCTTTGAGGCTTGCAAGGAGGTGCTGTGATGAGTTTCCAAATGGCGTTTCATAAGTACAGTTCTTTTTTACAGGAAAAACTTAAAACCCACGCTTCTCAGCATGAATGGATATCTGAGGAATTGAGTTCTGAGCAGCCAGATGGCTCATGGAACCTGGTCGGGGCGGGAACGGATACTTTGGTGGCAAGGGTCTGGGTTGATGATTCCTGCGAGTTTCGACCATTGGGGGGCTAAATGAACACCTTGTACCTAATTCGTGGGCTTCCCGGCAGCGGGAAAAGCACTCTTGCAAGCCGATTGACTCCTTTCAGCGGTACAGACTGCTCACCTGCTTTCGAGGCGGATGATTATTTTCTCAACGAGAACGACGAATATTGCTTTGATCCGCGGAAGCTCAAAGAAGCTCACGAGGATTGCCAGAGAAAGGTTGAAGATGCAATGCTTGAGTCTGATCCAGAGGAGCCATCTCTTTTCAATACTATCGCTGTCGCCAACACTTTCTCAAAGCAATGGGAGGTTGACCCCTACCTGAAACTAGCAGAGGAGTACGGCTATTCGGTGTTCATAATTGAGTGCCAGAACGATTTCGGCTCGGTACACGATGTTCCAGAGAAGAAGGTCGAAGCGATGAAAGAACGATGGGAGAAAATAACCACATGAAAGTCCAAAATTAGAGGGAAAAATGATGACCAACGATAGATCATTAGATGAATCATGGGCCGCGCAACATCAACTCGACAGCGATTCTTGGCAAGCCCAGCAGCAACTAGAAGAACGTCAACGCTCAGAGGAGGAGAGGCCAAGCCTCAGAGAGCTTACTGAGCGTTTGGGACAAGCAATAGCCATTCTCAATGTACTAGACCCGCAGGTACAGAAATTGAGGGTTCAGCTTATCGAGTTTCGATCAGAGTTGGTTAAAGAAAGTATGAAGGTGAGCCAGCAAGCGGTGGATGCTGCTAGGAAGGCTGGCCTTTAGCTATCTATTGACCAGTTGAAATCCTTCTCTGGGATATCAGTAAACCTCCCATTGGCGAGGTCGTAGTTTAGTTTTACGGGATTTCCGCCTGTTGTGATTTTACCGATCCACTTAAATCTGCATTTCCATACATGAATCTCTGGTTGGTTTTGCGTTTTGTCCGATCTATGAATTGTGAGCCCTATGTCACATTTCGAGTACCAGGATGCGCTCCCGGAGATGCTGTTTCCATTCGGAATCGGGTATTTACCATCCTGATTAGGATATTGCTTGGTGGGGTGGGCTATGAAGAATATTATAAGATCGTGAGCCTGTCCGAAGGCGATGAGTTTACTGAGCATCTGTGAGATGCTTTGGTGTTCATTATCTATCCCCCTTTGCTCAACAAAGTTATAGGGGTCAATCACAAGCCCGTAGCTGCTGCTACCAAACCTCATTATGGCTTGTTTCGTTGAATCGATAATTCCATCAATGGTCTGTAAATTGCCATCCCTTTGCTCAAGGAATACAAAGTGTTTTTCAATGAAGTCCTTTGCGCCATTGAGTTCCTGAACTGTCATTCTTTCAGATGGCCCTTCAAAGAATCTTTTACCGATGATCTTCTCGCTGAGTTTTGCCAGATGCACCGGAATGGGGTTTTCCATCGAAGCCACACACCATGAAACGCCGTGATCCATGCTCAGATTTAGCATTATCTGATCGATAAATTCTGATTTACCCATTGACGGGGAACCCGTTATCACATGGAGACCGGGGGCGATGGTTAGAATAGGGTCTAGTGTTTTAAGCCCCGTACTGACCCCTGACCCGTAACCTTTATCGTATAGATCATGCAATTTATCGTCGTAATCCCTCGGGGAATAAACGCCTGACAGGGGCATGGGCGTTGCTTTCTCGATTATTTCAACTAACGCCTCTCCTCCGTTTGGTCCGTTACAAAGCACAGCATTGGCATCTTTTGTATTGTCTGGATAAGCCACCTCCCAGCATTTGCCGCGTCCTATTTTCCTGGCTAGGAGGGTTTTCAGGTTCTCCCCAGGCCCATCCCTGTCGGTTAACAGGATGACCTTATCGGACTGTTCAATCAGCTTCCGAGCCTCCCAGACGTAGTTGTATTTCACCCCATCATCATTATGGCTAAGTTTCGCAGGAGCCCCGTTAGGTACGCTCAAAACCGCCACCGCGGTATCAGTAGCAGAAAACGCCTGAGCTACACTGAGGCAATCCAGTTCGCCCTCACAGATGATGAGGGGTACGCCGTCCATATCCTCTGGCAGATTATCCAACCCGTAAAAGGTCTGGGCTGCGTTGGATTGAGTGAATGCTTTTCCCCTAATAGAGCGCCATTTAACAGCACTTGCCCCATTTTCAAGGTCTCCGTAAACGAACCCCACCGCCAACTGCTCACCATCGGTTTTGTTGAACCAGCGGATGTCCGTTACAACGTTGTATTTTTTATAGATATTTTTTCTTATCCCCCTGGCATCCATCCACTCTTTGAGTTCGCGGTCATGTGTTGCGGAAGGTAGCTCAATGACATTTGGGTGTCCCGGTGCCGTCTGTAGAAATTCATCTAACGGGTCAATGGGAGGGTAGGGTTTATCTGCGACACGACCTCGGACGTTGCAGTGGTGGCAGTAGAACAGCTTGGAGCCATTCGGTTCAATGGTAACACTGAGAGTCTTTTCCTTGGATTTCTTTCGATGGCTTGAGCAGGCAGGACACAGGATTCTGGTATTCGTGAAGCATTGGGTCACGGCCATTTCGACGTTATCGGCCATCGGTGGTTTCCTCGCTAGTGTTTTTTATGCAAAAAAGCAATATAATTGCGCTCACAGTCGCTTTTATAGGCGGTTGTTGGCCGGTTCCTCGCTGGCTCCCTTGACCCCCATCAGCAGCTTTGGCGGCTGATGGGGGTTTTTTATCTCAATCTGATTTACCGTAATCTCCGCTCTTGGATTGGCTTTGTCAAGTCCCCAATATAGAATCATCCGCTTCACTTGTCTATCATTTTTGTAGATGAATCCCTCGCAGCAATCGAGTATGAGACTGACGTCGAGATCGGGCCTGCGGCTGGCATAAAATGCGGTAATCTCGACCTGTAAATCGCCCTCCAAAAGCGAGTCTAATCTGGGGCATTGTTTTTGAAAATCAGCAACATAGCGCCTTGCAGGGGTTGATTTTATGAAGCGGGGTTTACCCTTCATAAAAACCAATTTCCGATTGTTGGCTTTGGAGTAGGGTTGCCCTGCCACAACGAAGGAAATAGCCCTCAGATTGCCTTTACTTTTCAACTATAAAACCCTTATACTGCCTGCTCTTTAACAGTAGACAAAACACTATATCAGGCAGGTATTACTGATGAGAATTGAGAAGAATGTACCTCTGCCCAAGAACTTAACTGACCGGGTGGTGGTAGGTCCGTTGCCGCTGGACGAAATGAAGGTAGATGACAGCTTCGTGGTGGAAGCGGCCACGCAGAGGGAATTGGATAAGAAGCTCAAGAGTCTACGCATAAGACTCGCAAGGTACAGCAAAAAACACCCCCACTTCAAATTCAAACTAGCCAAAGAAACTGGCAAGGAAAGGGCGCATATCAGGATCTGGCGGGTCAGCAAGGAAAGAGATAAAAAACGTGCGGGTTAAAAACGACCAGAACCTTCTACAGCCAGTTTTTGACGCTCTCTCTCTTGACAGTTATGACGCAGGTGATTCAGACCTGACCCCGACCAGTTGGATCGACAGTCCCAGAATCAGGCAGTTGATGAAGGAACACTGGGACGAGATCGAGGAACTGATATCAGACCGAGCTTTCACCACCATCGGGAATGGTGTCCACAATCTGCTGAAAGAGAACGTCAAGGGCGTTGAGGGCGTTACAGCGGAGGAGCGGGTGTTTTACGACCACCCAAGCGGGCTCAGGCTTTCAGGGGCCATTGACCTCCAGATGCTTGCCGAGGACGGCTCTACGATACTGGCGGACTACAAAACCACCAGCGTCTGGTCGGTAATCCTGAGGTCAGGTGATGGAGCCATCAAGCCTGCGTGGGAGCGCCAATTGAACAGTTATCGGTATCTGCTTCAGATATCCAGAGATGTGGAAGTTTCCGCCTTGTATATCATCGCCATTCTCAGGGACTGGAAGAGGGGAGATTCCGTTAAACGAAACTACCCTGATGCGCCAATCGTGCAGATTGAGGTGCCTCTTTGGGGATGGGAAGAGACGCAAGCCTATGTGGAGGAGCGCATTGCCCTACACCGTGAAGCATCCTACTCCATGTTTATCAAAGAAGAGCTTGTCCACTGCACATCTGAGGAGATGTGGGAACGCCCGGAAACCTTTGCGGTTCTAAGATCCGCCAGCCACAAAAGAGCCAGCCGTGTGCTTGATTCTATGGAGGATGCGACAGCCTGGGCTGAAAACCCGGACAACGGCATGGGCTCAAACCACGTTATTGAGCATCGTCCAGGGCAACGAGTCCGCTGTAGGGATTGGTGTCAGGTGGCTAAGTGGTGCAATCAGTACCAAGAATATCTGGAACAAGAGAAATTATAACTATGGCGTATGAATTGAAACATGAGGGGCGCGTCATTCAGAGAACCCCTGAAGGTCACAAAACCCGTGTTCGTGGCAGTAACAAATCAGAATACGAGATATATCTTGCTTGCGCTGACGATGGCAACGGTATGGATATCTGTACGGGCGGCAAGTTTTCTCTCAAAACTTACGATGAATGGTTAGAAAATAATGACGATTTTTGATTTAGATCAATCGATCACCGTTGAATTTCATGGCGGTGTCGATGAAATAGAAAAGAAGATACTTGGGTTGTGGTCTGATCCACGGTTCAAGCAATCAAACATCGGTATGCGCTTAGTCAATGAACAGGTAGTAGTGATGACGGGCCAACGAATCGTGACGAAGATTCCGTTCGCTTTATTTGACCAACTCAGCGTCAAAGAATTGGCGGAAATAATAATCAAACAATTTAACTCAAAAAAGGAGCAACCAGAGTGAGTAGCGAGGAACTAACGTACCAAAATATCTGGCAGACACTAAGCAGTGTGGACTGCAATGAACACACCGATAAGAAAGGCAACTTAACCTACCTATCTTGGGCTTGGGCATGGGGAATCCTTATGGAACATTACCCCAGCGCGACTTTTGAGTTTGCCGACAACGAAACCCATGCCGATGACAGCATGACAGTCCACTGCACCGTCACTATTGGCGAATGCCAGAGGTCAATGTGGCTTCCAGTCATGGATTATAAGAACGCCGCAATCAAGTCTCCAAACGCAAGAGACATCTCTGACAACAAGATGCGTTGTTTGACCAAGACCCTAGCCCTCATGGGCTTGGGTCATTATATCTACTCCGGCGAGGATACAGTGAATGCCGGATCAAATGCACAGACCGTCAAGGCTCAGTCTAAGAAGCCTGTAGCCAAGCCAAACCCGAAGGCAAAGCCCAAGGCCAGTGAAAAGCCAACTCCTGAACAATCCAAAACATCTGCGTCCATCAACGGCAAAGAATGGCCACTGGAGGAAAGAATGGAGGAGCAGAAAAAACAGGTCAGCGAGGTCTCCGAAGAGACTATCAAAAACGTCATGTATTTTATATTCCAAACCATCTTCTACTTTTCCCTGCCACCTGAAGGGTCACCGGAAAAAGAAGGCGATCCTGAAACGGTAGCGGGATGGATTGGAAGATTTACGAGCAGAAGCGACAACAACAAGGCATTGCTTGACCTGCATAAGGCTGGGTACAAGGAGGAGGTCAGCGAACTCAACAAGGAACTTGATAAGCTCAGATCATTATCAATAGAACAACTGCGTGATTTAATCAAAGAGCAACAGGAGAAATAACATGGCGTTTGATAAAAAAGGATATCCCATCAGCGAGAAAGGTGGTTTGTGGAATAACCGTAATGCAACGAAAGAAAATAGAATGCCTCCCTACAAGGGCCATATTGTATTAAACGGAGACATGCTGAAGCATCTGGTTACGCTTTATCAAAATAATGCTTACCGGACAAGCGGAGATTTTCCAGAAGATGGTCCGAGAATAAATTTAGCTGCTTGGTTGAACACAAAAGATGGGGAAAAATATTTTCGAGTACAAAGCCAAGTGTACTGGCCGGATGATCACAACAATTTATTCGAGGATGAATCACCACTTGAGTCCGCCCCGGAAGCTGCTCCTGAGCCGAAAGAAGATGACTCAGATGACTTCCCGTTTTGAGTCGAAATCAACGCGGCTGGATGAAATGCGATCTCAAGTCAAAGCATTTCATTCGGAGCATCCAGGGGTGTGGAATCTGTTTGTGCGCTTCACGAATGAACTGATTTCCCGTGGGTTTAATCATTACTCAGTCAACGCTATCTTTGAGAGAATACGCTGGGAGTGTGATGCGGTAGGTGGAGATGGGAAGTCTACCTTTAAGCTCAACAACAACTATAGGGCCTTCTACGCTAGACGTTTCATGCGTATGTACCCCCAACACGCTGGGTTTTTCAGAACGCGGCGGCAGACGAGTCAGGAAGATTATCCGACTCAGATGCCGCCGCTCACCCCAAGAGATTACCAGTGACGAGGGGATATATAGAGGCTCCTATCGATCCCCCCGATTATTGGGTCTGCGAGGAATGTGCCAAGCATTTCTATCCGCAAGCCTACAAGGAGCCAGAAGGCGACGAACCTGTCCTTTGCTATGATTGCCAGACTTTCGATGGCTGACTCCCTGCCGACAATAGACAAGGGCGTACCGCTGCCTTCCAGAAGGTTTGATGAAGGACACCCTTTAGCTGTCCTGAAAAAGATGGAGGTAGAGGACAGCGTGTTCTTCCGAGGGGTAACTTCTGGATCACGCGCCTATGAGGTTTTGCAGAACAGAATGTCCAGGCTTAAAAAAAACAAAGACTGGGTTTTAGTATCCAGATCTCGCATTGAGGACGGAGATAAAGGCGTTAGAGTTTGGAGGAGAATCTGAGCAATGAAGTTGAAAATTCGTTTAACAAGCAGGAAAGAACAACATGATTGATACATTCGCTATAGAACACAAAGACATTATGACTGTGCATATCGTTGAAGGGTCTGAGGGTCTGATTGTTCTAAACCCAGAGTGGCATGAGTTAGGTTCTATGCTTCAGATGGATGTGATGCAGGACTTAAAAGCAGATTTAGAATCCATCACTCGTGATGTTTGGGTAGGATATGAAATTGAATTTAACTCTGAGAAAGATAAAGAGGTACACGAACAACCAATATTGACAGAAGGGTTCAGGATCAAGGAATGGCTAGAAGCACAAAAGATTGAACAATGCCAGTACGCATTAAAGCAAACACATGGTCATAAAAAAAATTCGGCCAAACTTCTCGGAATGACACAGCAAAGTTTTCATGCGTATTGCAAAAAGCACAACATCAGCTATGAAACTTAGTAACGAGATTGTAAACACTGCGAAACCAGCAGAAAAACTCAAAAAGCTATTCGATAGCAGAGGCTTGTATCTTGCAATCTATCCTTCGGGGCAGAAAGTCTGGAGACAGAAGTACCGTTACGGCGGGAAAGAGAAAACTCTTACTCACGGAAGATACCCTACTACTTCTCTGGAGCAGGCCAGAGAGCGTTGCACTGAGGCAAGACGATTGCTGGCAAACGATCTTGACCCCAGCGTTCTCAAAAAGTCCATGAAAAAACTGAAGCGCGATATGTCTGACCGAAATATCACTGACCCAGAAGACAATAAACTCATAAAACTTTACATCGCTGCTATCAAAGAAGCTCTTAGAAAAGAAGCTGTAAGCGCGGCGGTGAATAAAAAGAAAAAATCGGGATGTCTCCCCGGAGAAAATTATCCCGGTCAAATAGAAAAAAATAAAAAAAGGGACAAACAAATTTACAAGGAAAGACTTTCCGATGGGACCACGTTCCGCGAATTAGGCATGAAGCATAATCTGTCAAGCGCAAGAGTTGCGGCGATTTTTTATAAACAGGATCGTGTAGAAAGGGGACATAAATCCCGCCTC
>Ga0209757_10000253_pt1 | contig 13166 bp, 10 predicted proteins | sample ETNvirome_6_1000_FD_185472 | JGI IMG/M metagenome (GOLD analysis project Ga0209757, IMG submission 185472) | Marine viral communities from the Pacific Ocean - ETNP_6_1000 (SPAdes) (version 2) | ecosystem: Environmental > Aquatic > Marine > Oceanic | place: Pacific Ocean | collected 2013-06-19 | reverse complement strand
AAAACTTTTCATCTCCTTTAAAAGTACCAGTATATAAAGGATTGGTCCCAATAGAAATTATATCTCCAACTTGGAATCCTGTGGCCGCTGTAGTGGTTAAGATAGTAAATGTTGCATTTCCACCCCCACCAGTAATTGTAATTACTTCACCAACCACATAATCATCTCCAACAGAGCTAATACTTATCGTCTGTACACCCCCGCCACTAACACTAACAATATCAATTGTTAATCCAGTTCCACTCCCTGAACTTGTTGTAGCAATATTAGTACCAGTAGAATATCCTGTGCCCGCTGCTGTAGGGGCACTAATAGTCCCAACAGGACCACTGGTACCAACAGGGCCAAGCATAGATTTTTCAAATGTTATTCTCCATTCAGACGGGCTTGCAGTATTATTAATAGCTATACTTGCTATATTTAATTCATAATAAGGTAAAGTAGTGCCACCTATATTTGTAACTAATTTTATTATATCTCCCACTCTTGGGATACCCCCAAAACTTGGATCTGTTATTTCAATACTAGCGCCCCCTCCAAACAGAGCATCAACTGTTTGTATAGAATGATTAGATAAAAATTCCTCACTTTGGTTTTCCATCGTTGTCCTACTAAAATCTATAACATCACCAGCGGTCAAGGCACCGGTAGTACCTATAGTATCTATAATTATAGCTGGTGATACATTAAAAGTATCAAAAGGGGCAACTGTGCTAACTATTTCAGTTACTTTTACTATAGGTATATTGTTTCTTATAACACCACCTAAAGGAACATTTGTTTTATTATTATCTGTAACTACATCACCAACTCGTATATTAGGTTGAGAAGTAGAGGTTATTATTTGCGTAGAAGTTCCACCCGCAGCAGCTGTAGTAGTAATTCTTTCTAGTGGGATTATAGGATTATAAGGGTAATATTGAGCTACAGATATTTGGGCTTCAAATGTATAAGCAGTAGTAGACGTAGCCGCTGTTATAATATTTATTCTTCTAGGTTGATTCAAATTATCTGTCCAAAATAATAAATCATCTACTAAATTAACACCGTATATTGGAAAACTTTTATTAAAATTTAAGAAAAACCCAGATACTAATATTGTAGGAGGCGGAACTGCTTGTGAAGATAAATCAAATTGTAATATTGAGTGATTAGTAGTAGATGGAGCTAAATCCCCATCAGAATTCACCCAATCTGTAACAAAAACAAATACTCTATTATTTGTTTCATCTACATGATGACCAATTACAACTGATTTTTCAAGAGTAGTTACTAATCCACTTTCTATATTCCCTAAAACATTTTCAAATTCACCAACAGTAGAACCTTCAGATCTACTAATCAATAAGTTGATAGCTTCTCGATATTCACCTTGAGGCAAAATTCGAGAGTCAAGATCTTGATTCATTCTACCTTTTAAAAAGGTATTTTTAATTTCTGGCATACGTTAGTGTTTTATCCATTTAGATTTATTACGCATCACTTGTACTATTTCATCTAATTTAATATTTGATAATCTAAGTTTAGCGTTTCTTAATGCAGCATATCTTTGTTTTTTATAAAGTGGGGCTAAACTTACTGTAGCAGTTCTTGTAGATAAGATACTGTATAAAATATGTTGGTACATAGCTTCTTCAGCCAATTTAGGCACTTTAGTATCTAAATCATAAGCAAGTCCATCAGAGATATATTCTAATAATATTAGTTTACTTTTTAAATCACTAGAGAAATTAAATGCGCCTCGTCTTTCGTCTATATTAAACCACCCATTCATTTGCATATTAACAGGGTCACCTCCATATCTTTGCCCATAAAATCCACCATAGCCCCAGCTATTTTCTCCCCACCAATCATACATAAATACATCTGGATTATTAGAGTTACCTACCCCAAGTCCTGTTATACTACTTGTGTTATTTCCTTGCCATCTTTCATTTGTAATAGATGTTCCCTCAACATTATCTTCAAAATTATCTTGTACTATTTCACCCACAGCATCTTGTACTGGTGTTTCAAAAGGACTACTAGTTAACTCAGTAGGATATATTGTATGTTTAACACCTTTACCATCTACCCAAGACAATTTAACATAATTAACATAATCTTGTGGTATTGTTACTGAAAGGTTATCAGGAACAGTTAGTTCTTGAGATTTTATACTTTTTAATGTATCATAACTAAATTCCTGTAAACCACGTTTTGCATGAAAAATTACATCAGTTCTGTTAACTCTAGGTATTAATTTATCTTGGCCTACATAACCTACTATAAAGTTATTTACTATGTCTTTTATAGAAATATATTCATAACCTCCATAGTTATTTTGTACTGCATCTTCTTTTAATTGAACTTTTATATAAATTCCTATTGCTTGCCCATTCCCTAAAGTTATAATACTTCCAGTTGAATTGTTAACTAAAGTATAAGTAGTAGTATATTCTGTCCAATCCCCTAACCCGGTTGGACTAGTATATATTCTAAAATTATTTAATGTAAAATTAGGATCCGCAGGGTTCCAGCTAGTTGTACTCCCCATAGATAATGCCGTATTAAAAGTAAAAGTATAAACAGTAGTTGCTGCTGCTGAAGTATATATAATCTGCGCGCCCGCGTAATATTGTAAATTAGTTTCGGTGATTAATCCACCATCTGGTCTAGGCATATCTTACATTTTTGAGTTTTGTTCTTCTGATTGTATTTCTTGTTGTGCTACTTGTATTATAGTAGGATCATTTATTATTACTCCGCTATATGCTAATATTCTAATAATAGTATTTGTCTGTTCTGAAATATTTAATTCAAAATTTGTAGAAAGACTAGCATTATATTCGAATTGCCCTAAAGTTCCTATACCATAACCCCACACAACATTAGCAGGTATTTTTAAATAAGATACTGTTATATTACTTGTACCTTCCCCTGTAGCAGTTATAGTTGTAGGATATACCTCTATTATATTTTTTTCATATAAATAAACAGGAAAACTAGTTGTTGGTTGAGTTAAAGGAGAGAGTAATATTTGTCTTAACTCATTTCTTTGAGAATATTGAGATATTTCAGAATTTTGATAAAAAACAGAACCTAATCTATAAACATCAGCTGCCATTAAATCTACTTTAATTACATCTGTAGCGGTAGGAGCAGTTACAAAAGTAACTATATTTGTTACACTATCCCATGTATATTGAGTTGGCGAGGTTTGTAATATAAAGCCACCAGCACCTAAGTCTTGTTTATATACTTGTATGTAAGCAGCTTGGGATGCGGCACTTGTCCAACTAGTAACTGAGAATGTAGTATTAACACTACCTGCTTGAGTAAAAGATTGTGTATTTGAAATTGTTAAGGAAGTAGAGGGTAAAGAATAAAAATTGGAGCCACTAGATATAGGTATAGCGGTCCCGGTGTTTTGGAAGAATTGTAAATTATCTTCAATATTTTTAACGCGATTAGCGTATTCTGTATCATTTTGTGGCACACGATACTGTTGGTTTAGATCGTCTTCGTATTTTTCGAATATATTTAGTTGAACCTGTGTGGCGACTTTATTAAATTCGTCAGGCGTCATATATCCTCTTTGTTGTTGGTTAAGTATTAACAAAACAGTTTTGTATACTGCGTCTACGTTTATTGCCATTCTAGTATATTATTTATAATAAAGGCGGCGTGTTGCCGCCCTTATTAATATTTATGTTAAGATAGTTTTTTATCTAAGGTTTTGTAAATTTCCACACCTTCATCTGTTTTAAACCATGCAGCTAATGCTGAATATGGATGTTCATCAAATGGAACGCTAAAAAGTTTACGTTTATTTTTACCAATTAAAAAGGTTCTTTGATCACTTGAAAGTTGTATAAATCCTTGTTCTACTGATTTTATACCAAAGTTTCTTAACATTACGTTTTCATCTTTAGCTAATTCAATAAATAGTTTAGGATTTTTTCTTGCAAATAATATTAAATCTCTTTTTAATTCTTTAGAAGATAATTGCGAAACATTACTTCCAATTTCTGCTCTTAATATAGCTTCTGATTGGTCTACATCCATCTCTCTTGCAATATTTAAAGCTATTATTTCAGCTTCTAATTCTACAAGTTCATCTTTTGCTCTTTCTACTGGTTTAACCTCTTCATATCTTTTATCTAAATCTGGATGATATAATGATAAAAGTTTTTGCAATGCTTGTTCTTGTTTTGGTACATATAAACTACCATCTTTAAACATTATATGCCTTAAAGTAGCTTCTCCTTTTTGTTCATCTACAAATGGAGTAGGCTGATTAGTAGCATATCTTAAAGCTCTTTGTGTCCCGGTTTTTTCATCAAACCATAATAGAGGATATTTCTCCGTATGTCTAGATTTAATCGTAAACGTTAGTGGCTCTTTATTTCCAGTTAAAAAATAATTTCTATCTTTTATTTCCCATCCTTCTTCTTTAGAAGGAATTTCTTTTTCTTTTGTTTTTGACATAATATAATATAATTAAATAGTTAATAAAATAAAGGATACTCCTGCCTGAAGATACGTCCAAATAGGCAGGAATAAACTTTAAATAATAATTAAGCTACAAACATAACAAAGTTATTTCTAGCTTGAGTACATAGACATCTTTCTGATAAGAAATTTACTTCCATAGCATCAAGAGCAGAAGTACTAGCACCGCCAACAGAACCTGTTAACCATGATTTCATTCTCCTATCATCAGCTTGAGAAGCTCTATATCTTACATGAAGGAATGGTCGTCTAATATTTGTTCCCAGTAACTGATCGTATACTGTAGAAGTTCCAGCAGGAACTAATACACCATCAACGTTGTCACCACTTACAAAGTTAGTAGAACCACCTCTTGTAGAAGCGTCGTTTAAGTATTTCCATGAAGTTTTGTAGAAGTCATAAGAACCTCTTCTAAACCCAGAGAAACCTAAGTTAAGCGCCATATCTTCAGAGTTTTCAAATACACCATAAGATGTACCTCCAGCTCCATAAGAATTTTGCTGTGCTAACATATTATCAAATAGAAGCTCAGTTTGTCTATCTAAGAAAAGCATGTTTTCTTCAATAGCTCCTTGAGAGTCTAAGTTTTCTAATATAGCATCAAAATCCTGTAAAGATCCAGCGTATCCTGAAAGAACATTACCACCATTATTAATAGCAGCAAATAAACCTTCAGTACCTATCGTACCAGCTGGTGCAACAGCAGCAGCGGGGAAGTTAAGTAAGGCACTACCAGCTATTACTCCAGCTTGTGCAGCATTAGCTAATTCACCTTCAATCATTGCCATTTCTAAGTAATCTTCGAATCTCATTCTAGTTTCACCTTCAGCTTTTAAATACCAAAGATACCCACTAGTACCATCTTCTCCAGCAACTTCAACCCAACCTATTTGAGCAGTATCAGATCCACTAACAGCGTATCTGTTTCTGATTATAATTGGTTTGTTACTAAATACTGATAATTGAGGTTCAATAGATTGCCCAGAAGTATTATCCAATGTTGATCCTTTTTCAAATTCAGAGCCATATACAAACACTTTTAATCCTGTTTTAATATTAGCAGTAGTGTTAACATTTGCTCTAGTGTAAGGAATTACATCAAATAAACCAGCGGCAAGACCATCTTGAGCGCCTGATTGAGTTACAATTGCTTTTACAGTAAATGATGGATCAGCTGGATCCATAATTACTACAGTCATATTTGTAAAAATCACGTTTCTAATAGTTGCAGCCGTTACCGGAATAGTTAACCTATTACCGATTTGAGCACCACCAACTACTTGACAAGATACATTATCATAAGATATATGTAATCTGTTTTGTTCAGACCAAACTACTTGATCAGACATCATTGGCATTTCAGCGCCAACCATTCTTAAGAAGCCACTTAACGTTCTGTTACCATAACGCTCTACCTCAGCTTCATAAATTTCTGGTAGATATTGTTGTGCGAAGTCGTTTCCTCCACCGTTAGCAAAATTTAAGTAATTGCTTACTAAAGTTTGTTGCTGGGAAGAAGGTACTAAACTCCCATATTGAGGACTTAATACACCCATAATTGTTTAATTTTTAATTGTTAAATTTACTTTTTTTAATTTTAAGTTTTGAACTACTTACACCATCTATAGCGCGAACTTTAAGCCCACCGATAAAAATATCTTCTCCACTCGATTGACGAGCTTCAGTTGTAGGATTTTTAGATCCTTCAACAACGTTTTTAATTCCATCAGTTTTCCCTTGTTCGTAAAAATGATTTACTATTCTATCTATATTCTGTGCAGCGTACATAGCTTTATGATAACCTTTCGTATCTTTAACATTCCCTTCTTTGTCTAAGAACTTCCCGACGAAGTTATTTAAATTAGATTGATTTTCCGCAACAGCACCTGGGTCTTTAACTCCGTATCTAAATTTCTTTTCACCAACTTCGAAATCAAAACCTTTGAATTCATTGGTAAACATTTGTTTAGTAGCGTCTTTAAATTTTGAGTGCTTTTGTTCAGCTATTTCCTGTTCTTGATTGTAGCGATTGAAAAAGTCTGTTGCTTTTTGTTGGTCTTGTGTTACGCCGGGCCTCAACTTGATCTCGTCGTAATATTTTTGTTTCAAGTCCTCTAAAAAGATTTGGGCTTCTGCAATTGCTTCTTTCTTAGCGAGTTTCTTTTTTCGGATGTCTCGCTCTTCATCCACGTCATCATCAAACAGAAAATTTTCTTCCATAATGAAATCAATTTCTTCTGTATCAAGATGAGGTTTCTTTTTCTTATAATACTCTTTTAATAAAGTATTATCATCAACGCTAGAATAATCTGCGTTAAGTCTTGTATAATCGTTTATAGTACCACCAGTTTCTTTCATGAAGTCAACAAGCTTTTCTATATTATCTGGTAAGATTGTTTTAGGTTCTTGTACTACTTCTTTTTTTACTTCTACCTTTTCTTCTGGTAAAGTTTCTTCGGCTATCTCTTGAATTTCTTCAATAGGCGATTCGGACTTTTGTACCGACTCGTTTTCCTTTGTATCCCTGGACCGTACTTCTGTGTCCACTCCTCCGCTATCTCTGGTTCGTTCGCCCACAGGTATTTCCTTTGTTGCTCCGATAGAAATGGCATCGTCTTCTTTTTTTGTTTCTGGTTTATTTAAATCTACCTTAATAGGTTCTTCTACTTTAGCGTTTGCTTCTAATGAAGTATCTACTTTAGATAAATCAATTTTTATTGGGGTGTTTTTAGATAATCCTAATTTTTTCATTTTAGGATTGGATTTCATCTTCATATCCCCACCTTCTGTTTTAGCGCCTAGAGTTGCCTCTGGTACTGTTGTTGTTTGTTTTGACATAATAAAATATTATAAAATTAATTAAATAGGTGCTTGCATATCACCTTGTTGTTCAAAATCTATAGGCATCAAATCATTATTTCTTTGATCAATCATTTGACTTTGTTGGTTACCTTCTAGTTTTATTCTTTTATCTTTACGATCTTCAATTAGAGCCTCTTTTTCTTTCATTGCCCCAACTTCCATTTGTTTTAATTCTATATCGTATTGATGTTGTATTTGCATTTCTTGCTGTTTAATCTGCCACTCTGTTTGCATCCTTTGAATTTCCATCTGATTTATTGCTTGTTCTTTTTGAACTTCAGAGGCTACTAAGGCTTGTTGTTTTTGCATTTCCGCCTGAGCCCTTGCTTGATCTCCAGCTGTTTTAGCTTGCTCTTGTTCATGCACTAGAGCTTTTTGTTGTTCTTGTTCGGCTTTTTGTTTTTGCTTACGTTTTTGTTTTAAAACGTCATTAGCAAGTTTAAGGTTGGTAATTCTTCTAATATCAATAGCATCTTCTAAGTCAATTCCGCCTTGTTGTAAAGCCATCTGTATATTCTGTTCTAGTACCGCCTTCTCTTCTTCTTCAGGCTCTAACTCTAAATATATACCAAAATCATGATTATTTAAATTCTGTATTTCTGCTAATGTTCCAACATTATAGGTAGAAATAGAACTTTTAAGAGAATTTAATGTAAGTGGAAAATTCAAAGAATCAGCAATCTTTAAAGAAATATTTTCGCAGGTTTTTACTGTTAACCATAAGCTAGCTTGCATTATATGTCTTGTAGCTGTATTAGACGCATTAACGGCCATTTTTTGTAATCCTATTAAAGTATCTTGCTCTGGCATACTACCATCTCTAGCTTCATTTAATCCGGTTACATCTCTTATTAATTGTAAATAATATTGATACGTTTGAATTAAACTTTGTATTTTTCCTTGTCCACTAGAAGATGCTAATTCTTGAATAGGTACTTTGCCTGGATTCATATCCCCCTCTTGGGTAAGTGATCTACCAACAATACTACCAGTTTGAAAATACATATTTAATGCTTCCGCTGGATTATAGTTTGTTCCATTACCAAGATCAACTTCAGCTAAACCATCCATATCTAAAAATACTCCATCCGGTACTATTCTAGACATTACTTGTTGTAATTTTAAATGAGTTAATTGTATCATATCCGCAAACCCAGTTATTTTACTTACAATAGAATTAATTCTACCTTTATATATTCTAGGGGCACATACAGCATAACTCATTTCTACTCTAGTAGTGTCCGCAAAAGGTCTTGTCATATTCTTTGCTAACTCCCATTGAACTAGTTCATTATTTCCTATAACTTTAGCTCCTTTATATAATACTTCAATTTTTCTTGATACTTTAGAAAAGGTATCAGCTGCCGGGGGATTGAACTCATCAGTTTTAACTAAAGACTTTTCTAAACCCTGCTCGGTTTCTTTTATTTTAAATACTTGATTGTTGTATGTTTTATATTCAAAAAATAAAACATCTACCGTATTAGGGTCATAAGTTTGCCAACCAAATAATCTTTGACTTTGATTCCTTCTAGATTGCTGAATTTTTTCTAAATTTTCTTCTGTTAAATGTGGAAATTGTTTGGCAATTTCTGGAATTGTAAGAGATTTTACTTCTCCTATATAATATATATCTTCAAAATTTGGATCTTCTGTATAAGAATATATTAACCTTGCCGGGTCTATATAATCTACAGTAATCCCATTGGCTTTATTCCAATTAGTTTTTATAGCCCCAATACCTAAAGTAACAAGATCATAATTAAATCTTTTCTTTATATTATCAAATCTATTTTTATCTAATGTATTATTTATAACTTCTTCTTCAGCAATTTCTATAGATTGTTTATAACTTAATTGCATATGTAAATCTAATTCTTCTTCTGATTCTGGCAAATTCCCAGGGTCAGGGCTTTGAAATTGATTAATACCTAAATTTTGTTGCATATTTTCTAGATATGGTTTTGCACGCATATCTTGTAAAATAGAACTTGCATAATCTGTTCTTTTCTTTAATGAAACTGGATCTTGAGCAAAAGCTTTTATTTCATATAACTTATTATTCATTCCATTAGTAACTATGTCTACAAACTTAGAAACCACAGGGACTGGTTTCCAGTCTAAATTAAGATAGGACATATCCCCATTAATAGCTAATTCATCTTTATATTTTTGGACAGGCTGTTCTCCTCTTGCATATAATCTTAATGTATGAAACCTATTATAAGAAGTAGCAAATCTAGTACCATTACCACCTTGTCTCCACCATTCACTTTCTATAGCTTGCGCAACTCTCTTTCCATATTCAACGGAAGCTTTTTCAGCATCTGGCACAACTTGGCTAGGGAAAGCACTATTTGGATTTGCGTATATATTCATTTACTTAATTATTTTTGATAGTTCACCTTTATTATCATATTTTTTAATACCGAGATCAACCGGTTTTCGTTTTACTCTATTTATTGGAGCATATCGATTTTTATTACATGCCATTATAGCAAGTCCAGAACTAATAGAAGCATCATGAGTTGTTCTGTTGTTTATATCAAACGTAGCCCAGTCTTCTAATGTTCGTTGAAAATACATATCTCCATAGCTATCCCCATTAAATCCAATTGCATTTTCTATATAAGATTCTATTGCTGCCGCGTGTGCTTGTTTAATATCTTCACTTGAATTAGGTATTCCACCTATTTCTCTTTCTGTAACAGAGAGTTTGTTCCAAATTTTATCAGGTCTATTCATTGCAAAACCCCTATATCCTCTACGTTTAAAATGGTAAAGTAACCTTGGTTTATTATTTTCCACTAATATTGGCATCCCATAAAATATACATGCCATTAATACATCTTCAAAAAATATCTCTGCTGTTTGTGGTCTTGCTATGTATTCTAAGAAAAAATGATCAGCTGGGGCATCTTCTAAACTAAATTTAGTTAACCCGTGTAAAGAACCATTTGACCCTCTTTTATCAACCGTTCCTGATATATCATAAGGATCACATCCAAATGCGCCCATATGTTCATTACCAGGATATTTAATACCATTTTTTTCTATAAATCTATTCTGTAAATTATAATTAGGTACCCAACTTATAAAAAATCTTCCTTTATTACTTGGGACAAATACAACTCTCGTATCTCTTATCCCATTTTCCCATTGGAAATTACCTCGTGTTACTATCGCGTTACTATTGGAATCTTCATTAAAATCTATTTGTTGGTAAATCTTAGTTAGATTAAATAAAGATGATTTAGATTCATCTCTAAAGGCATGTTTAGTGGTACGTGGGAATTGTCTATAAAATTCATTTAAAGCGTCTTGATCACTCTTTAATCCTTCAACTTCATTCTCCCAATATTTGACGACTCCAAGATCAATGAATTCTCCATGTGGGCCTTCAACTTCAGTTGTGGGAGTGTCGAAGACAGGCATCCCATAAGAATCAATGTATCCTTCGTAGTTCCATTCCATAGGTATGAACAAAGAATAGAGTCCTGAGCTAGTCTGTCCATTGCGGTTTCTTTTTGTAACATCTGAGTTATCATATAATTTTTTAAAGTTTCTACCTCCTTTATCTAATGCATTTGATGTACTGCCCATCATACATTTACCAATAATCCTACTACCTAATCTTAATGTTGTTTTTGTGACCCTCCAGTTGTTTAATATATTATTAGGTCTTTCCCATTTTCCTGATTCATCGTGTACTAATAGTTTTAATTTTTCACCATCATAACTATTATCACCTGTATTTTTCCAGTCAACAGTTGTATCTAATCCTTGTAAATCTGCTGTTTCATTTCCTGCTTCAATACTTCTTCTAGTGAATTTAGAAGCTGGTACTCTATATGCTAATTCTGTTTTAGGTCGATCCATACCATCTTGGATTGGTTTAAAAAAGAAAGGATAGTTAACTGAAATTGGTACAACTTTATCGGTAAACATCTTTTTAGCATCTTGTCCGGTTTTAGATAATATTCCGTATCTTGAATCACTTGATATTGTTGCTAAATTTATTACCTCTCCTGAGGCCATAAAAGAGAATCCTGATCTACGGTTTTTAAGATAACAGATTCCATAGCATCTGGTATCTGCTTTACAGGCTTCCCAAAATATAAAGAATAATCTATTAGCTTCTCTAAAATCTGCTTCCCCTACATCAATCTTACTCCATTGCAAGTACATATAGTGAGTGCCAGTAAGATAAGTAGGTTTACCTTTATTAATATACCAAAAACCTTCCTCTCGTCTTTTAAATTCTTCGTCAATATATTCAAACCATTTTTCTTTAAAGTCTTCTGGATATCCTCTCCAGTCAAATACTGTTTTAATTCTAGCAAGAACTTTTGGGTATGCGGTTTTAGTCCATCTATCATTTTCAAAAACTACTGGAGTTTCTTTTTTTGGTAAAGCTATTCTAAGGTTTTGTATTTCATAAATCTCACCTATTTTACCAGTCCTACTAATAACTATAATATCATGCTCTTTGTTATATCCATATTTCCATTTACTATAACGGTTCATCCTATTTATAATCTTAGGCTTTATATGGTCATCAACTATTTTGTATAAAACTTGTTCGTACATTATTTAGATCTTCTTTCTGCAAACCCTTTAAAAGTTACTTCTTCTTTAACTTCTTTAGGTTTATCTTCTAACATATTCTTTTCTTCTTCAATTCTATTTAGAATTTCAAAAGCATCGAATATAGCCAGTTTCTTAGTAGCTGCAGCATTTTTAAGTCTATCCGCGGAAATATCCATATTAGAATCTACAATAGGTTCTTTAGCTACTTTGATTAACTCAGCAACAGCTATTCGCCCAGCTTGGATTATATTCTTCTTCGTTTCCTTTGTATTCATACTTTATAACAATATCATTTGATTTCATACAATAAACACGTTTATTATTTATAATAAACTCCCATTCTCTACCTGGTTTATAACCGACCAAGTCTCCTGGATTAATTCCAAGCATTTCTAGCTCATCATTACCTATTTTAAGTACACCTATACACTTTTGTTCTAAGTCTGTTGTTAGAGGATCAATATCTTTAATAGGCATTACAAAACATCTATTCATAAATGGTAACCAATTCTTATTTTTTTTATATAAATAAATTTGATTTGGTTTACAAAAGTATAAATTTTCTTTAAAATATTGACTACTATTTCTTTCATTTCCCCTTACATCATACCATCTCCTAAATATATTATGATGTATAATTATTTCATCACCTTCTTTTAAATCAAAAGAATATGCTAATGGTATTGATTTAATAATAGCATGCCTGCTTACTAATTTATGATCTTCTATATTAGCATTTACAATAAGAGTTTTATCACCTATTTTAATTTCATTATTATATCTCCCTTTTTTAGGAGTTATAATAAAATCATATATACTATTCATTAATATTCTAAATCATATTCAACAGATATAGCCATATGAGAATTAAATTTCTTCCATGGCATTACTTCATCCCCTTTTTTTATATAAATATTATAAGAATTATCTGCAGTGCTTAAACTAATACTATAAATTATATGACCTCCGTAAACTTGTTGTCCTACAGAATAGTGCATAGCTTCATTTTTATAGTCTGCGCCTATACTTATCTTCCTTATAATAGAGTCCATCCTACTTTACTTCCTCAGTGGCTACTTCTTCTACTATTTCTTCGTAAGATCCGTCTTTTAAATCAATATTTACTTGACCGTACTTTTCTTCTAATTCTTTTTTAGTGCCATTTAAAGCTTCATTAAATTGTTTTAATGCTACAGAAATTTCAAATTTCTTAGCTTCTA